>ENA-UOOM01003173-UOOM01003173.1-fermentation-metagenome-genome-assembly--contig:-NODE-3173-length-12312-cov-43.749575_pt1 | contig 12312 bp, 18 predicted proteins | sample MGYA00245781_ERZ724031 | MGnify/ENA primary metagenome ERZ724031 (study PRJEB28704, sample SAMN03018317) | fermentation metagenome | biome: anthropogenic terrestrial biome; feature: soil... | reverse complement strand
ACTCACTATTTAATAGGTCTCCTTTCACACCGTTTATTGGTATGTTTGTCAGACGCCCTTTATAAACACCTGACGTCAATGTGACGGACATCTTACCCTGCACTTTGTAGCCATTTTCTTCAAAGTACATGGTATAGTAAGAGCTGGTCACTTCTGCCGGCATTGATATGATGACGCGGTAACCGTCGCCGGATGTATTGTCTACCAACGAGGTGATGCCTTGAGCAACGTTGAAATAATTACTCAATTGCGCTTTCACATTCTTCTCTTTGAGTTCCTGCTGCGCCTTCGCTGTACGTTCACTCAACCGACCTTGCATCTCCGCGCCGACGATACCGGCTATGGCTGTTGCGCCTGTGAGCAATGCACCCGCTCCGCTGCCGGCCATAGCGTAACCGACAGCGCCGGCCATTGCACTGCCCGATAAGGATGCTACAGCATCGATATTCCTCTGCTCGCGCGCTGAACTTACGGCCAGGTCCATTGTGTTGCGGTCGTACGCCATTGATCTGACTTGATACTCCTCCCATACATTACCGGTCCACGGGATCTTATCCTCTGCGATCCTTATTCTTGACCCTTTTATCATGAGGTCGGTGTAGATATTGGTAAAGTCTGATCTGGTGTATAGCGGTATCGTTAATGTGTTCCCAACGAAGTATTCGTTCGGTATATTCGCTATGATTGCGCCGCTTCCGTTGATTAGTGAGAACTCACCGAATTTACGTTGCTCGGGGGTGCATGTAACAGTGACCGCCTCTTCATTTGGAACATAATATGGGCTGTCCATACCGGTATCAATGCTGTACATTCCAAAGTATGTTGTTAAATCCCCGTAGGTGAATGCCACACTGAATTTACTGGGAGTTATGCGCGTATTCGTTGAGTTGACAAGGTGGTATACCCTATTACCGCCAACAACATTATACCCATAAGCGAAGGGGCATCTTGCCGATACGTTTATCGTTACAACGCCGTCACTGCTGAACGAGTCGGCGAGTCCTGAAACGTTATTCATTAAGTCATATAGCGAGGGGTATGCCAGACGTTCTTCGGAAGATGTGGTGCCCGCGGGCATCCTTGGCACAGTGAGGGCACCTCTTTGATTGGGGAGGTATGCAAAACCTCCGAAGCGTCTCAACATCTCGCTGCCTCCGGACCCTGTTCTTACAACGATCTCGAACCAGCAAAAACCCTTGTTCGCGTTGTCGTCATATAATACCGGGAGCTTCACCTGCGACACTAAGCTCATAGCGCTGTCAGCCGCGTTCTCTTTGAGATACGGACATTCATTCGTCGGCAGCCTATCCCATACTCCCGTCAACGTGTTACCTGCCGCCAGCACGCTCGTAGGCGCGTTGAACAACAACTCAAAAGAAACTGATCTCGCCGACAGCGTTGAGATACTCGACGCGGTGACCCAGTACACGTAACCCGTTATCGTATTCTTGACCAGGTTAACGGTGTCCCACCCCTCGAACCACGGTACAGTTATTGTTGTTATGATGTCCTCAAAATGCTTGACGCGGGCGACCTGGTGCACCTGCCACTGCACGATGTTACCGACCGGGAAGTGTCTGTTAGCCCTTGAGAAGGGGGCAGAGTAGAACAATACGTCGTTGTGTGGTGGGTCGGCCTCTCCCATGGTGATCACCCATACCTCGCATAAAGAAAACTCATCACAGCATAAAGGGTTGGTTGATTTATAAACCTTACAGTATTCGACTCCAGTTCCTTACGTAAGCGACTATGCGTCTGCGACGGGATCAGTTGCACCTGGCCGCCAACCCTTCTAACGTCGTTAGTGAATACCCAGTCGGATGGGTTGACTACCGTCGGCTCGAAGAAGTTCCACTTACCTACCCAATGACGGAAGTTACCGCTCTCGGTTGCCAAGACCATCTTTGTCGGGGTGACAGCCGGACGCTGTGGTATTATCATGTTGAAACTGTAATCCTCTTCCTCAGATTCCATGATCATACCCAACCCTGCCATCGCTTTACCCAACGGCGAATCCGCTGACGGCATATCCTGATTGTAGTAACCGTTGCGGCATATCTCTATCGCGCACCCTTTATCAGGGAACGCGGTCACGTCCTTCTTACCGGGGTAGATCCGTTTCGCCGCCCATATCGGGTTTGATATGGAGGTCCAATTACTATACAAGGTCGCACGGAACTCGTCCTTACCTCGCCCCAGGGTCCCCATCAGCGAATGCAGTTTAGCCGGGTACTGGTTGGGGTATAATTCACCGGGACGAACGGTATACTCATCGCAGATCAGGTGCATCACATTACTGTACTCGTTACCCTGATGGGCGAATGCTCTGTTCATTGACATGAATATGACCGGCTGCTCGTCCGGTTCTTTCAACTCCGAAGTGAACACACCGTCCTGTGTCACCACCCAGTCATCGGGTACGCCTGCGTGACGCCTGCCGGCATCCAAGAAGTTGTTAACGAAGCTGGAGTCCATGTGCGCTTTGAACAGACGCACCCAGACGGTTTGGTGCCCGCGTCGCCAATCCTCGACGAAGTCAAGGGCACCGCGAACGGTCTTACCGACCCCGCGTGCACCGTTGATCATACGCAGCGGGCAGTCCGGAGCGTATTTTTCCAATCGTCTGTAATTGAACCATTCTCCGCTTATCCCGGGTATTACTGCCATGACATCTCCTCCAGCTTCTGCTTCCGATATGACCGGACTATATTGTCCTTCTTCCGCCGCTTGTAATGCTTATCCTTTTCGTCGTATCGAACGTCCTCGAGGTACGCTTCCATATCCTCGGTCAAGTCCTCGACATCAAGGTAATCATACAACCGTTTCGCGTGGTTCAATTCGTCAACAACTCTGCGGCCGATCTTGACACTGTACCCGGTACCCTTGTGCAGATCGTACGTACCCGGTACGAGGATCACCCCGCCCTCAACGCGCTTAGGCAGCAGTTTACGGGTATCCACGTCGTCAGGATCCATATGTACATCCTCGTACAGCGACCGCAACCAGTCGCTCTTTATCCGGTACTGCTCCTGCCCCAGGGTGGTGGGGTCATATATGCGGTCTGGGTCATCAAGCAGCTCCACCTGCATACCTACAGGTACTCCGTCAACGGTACGTTTCGGTACACCGGCGCATACAAGTTTCAATCTCTCGCCCTGCACCTCAATGTACTTCTTCATACCGCCTTCGTAAATCCCATCGTATACCTCCAAATCCCATTTACCCAGCTCCGGGGACACCTCGACCTCAGGCATCGCTCCGGCGATCACAGAATCGGTATCAACGTGATAACGCAGCTCCGGCGGAACACTGCGCAACGCGCGTATGACCTGCTGACGACCATAAGCGCAGATCGCTGAGATGAACGGAACGTAGGAGTCGGTCACATCCTCAGCCGGTTCCGTTTTGATTTGTCCTTCGATGATAGTCGCTGTGTCCGCTTCACGCCGCAGACCGAAGCGACCTGACGGCATGTTGAGCTTGTACTTCACTTGCTCATATTGGATCTTGAGTAGGGAGTTCCCGGGATCATTATGAATAGCCTTCTTGAGTCGTTCCTTCTCGCCCATCAGGTGGTCGCAGTAATCCCGGAGCAGCCCCGTTTTCGTTTTGTATCTTAAGAAGACGTCGCCGTGCGTTATATCATGCAGCTCATAATCCTCGTTGAGAGTCTGCCAATCTATCGAGTTAACAGTTAACGGGATCGTTGTCAATGTTTCTGTTATTCCCTCCCCCACAGGGAGATTGACGATACCTCGGTCGTCCCTTTCAAGATTCTCCGCTGCAAGGTCAGTCAACCTTTTCGGCGTGTACCACGCCACACAACCCTCTTTTACCTTCAGACGAGCGTACACTACCCCTTCCCAGTACCCGTACTCGGGCATCGTCGGGGAGGTGCCGGGATGACCGAATGGCAGCGGGTAGTTGCGGTATTTGTCCGGGTAGGACGAGTTTATGTCGACGTGGTACACTTTACCGAGGTGCTTCCCGGGGTTGCCGGAGAAGTTGAAGCCCCCGACGTAGCACATCCTGGAGAGTGCGTCGAATGACGTTTCCAACACTGGGAAATGCTCCGCGAAGCGGTCGCAGTGCCTCTCATTGACACTGCGTTTAAGAGCCTTCCATGCGTACGATGACGCGGTAGCCTGCTTCATCCCTTCTTTGTAATCCATTGTGCGTACGCGGCGTACGATCTCCGCGTCCTGCTTCACATACTCGTAGCCTTGATAGAACCGGGACCAACCGGCGAAGAACGGCGGCGAGGTGAGTTTCGGCGCACCGATCAGAGTACCGAGTGATGCGACGGACGTGCCCGGGTGCAGCAGCGACGTATCGTGAAAAGCGATCCGTCTGCCGTTGATGTACAACGACGCGGATATGATCTTACTGTTACGGTACGTGATGTTGTACCCGTCCGACGCTTTGCGGTCGTCCGTCTGCTCGAAACGCTGCTCGATGGCGTTGAGTAAGAAGCGTAAATCGAAATTGAGGTTATGCACGGCTACGATCGTGGACTTGTGCCCGCGACTGATAGCCTCCAGGTGGTCGACGATGTCATACTGTGTTTGGTACATACTCGCCTCATCCCCGCTTCCGACGAATAGTCCGTCCGGTGGTGTCTTGATAAGGGTACCGGACGATAAGGTCACACCACGGTCACGTGAGGAACCGCGGTAAGGCGATGCGATGCACCACTGGGCTATCCACGTCCGCGAAAGGTCGGACCGCCAGTCCGACTCTATATCGAACCCCAGGATGAGGGTCAGCGGTCCACCACCCTGTTTAATATCTTTGCCATTTCTTACACCTCCTCAAAAGAATCGGCCACATCTATTAGGATTTTAAATTCATCACAACCAATCCATACATAGCCCTCATCATCAACTCTCACGAACGTGACATAGCCTTCAAAATGCTGTGCAAAGACCTTAACCCAATGGTTGCGCGGTGTGCAAGAAACACATATTGATTCATCATCGTTCGCCCAAATCCACTTTTTATAGTATCCACTCCTACCTAAATACGTGAACCCTTCGATTTCTGGGTCATGATATCCTTTGTGATTTAGCCCTCTTCTTAGAGCATACACTGCTTTTTTAGATATTGTGAGAGTGGTCATTGCCTCACCTCTTCTACTTCGGCATCTTCAGGGTATATATCCACATATGCCAGTGTGTCCTGCCAGAAGTCGTCTATCGCTTTTTCGATAGCAAACTCCTCATTTTCTGCTTCCACCTCGATGTCAAAATCGAGAGAAATATCGAAACTGACTCTGTATCGTGTCATTCCACCACCCTCTTGGTCGATGTCGGGTTGAAATAAGGACATTCGCCCTTCATCACACAATGCAATATCCCCGGGTCATCCGGGTAGTTGTAGTCGCATACGACCGCGCGGAAGAGGGTACTCCCGCGGAACACTATATGCACCTCCGATTTGCAACAGCTGAAACATTGCGGTTCCGTGATCTTGATGGTATGACCGCTCAGCGAATGCTCATCTTTGAGATTATACCATGCATCGTCGTCCTTCATGGGGCCACCCTCTCAAAGCACACGCACCTGCCGTCCAGGAAGTCCTGCATGATCTCCGGGATGCGCGTCAGCCTGACCAACGAATCGGCGGCGGCGCATACCGCCACCCCATCCCTCTCGGCGGCGTTAGCGCACACGACACAGGGTGTTTGCGCTATGTTATTCGCAAGATGCATCAGATCGACCATTCCTTCGCCTCCTTGGCGATCTTGGTAGCTGTGAGGTGTGCTTTGGACATCGCGAGGTAATACCCAGTGAAGTACGAGCGGTCATCGTCTGCGGTCTCATTTTCCACCCTAACCCACGCTAGACGCGCTGAGTTGAATAGTGCATTCTCGAGTCTACGGTACTTCGCTTCCCAGTCGGTCATGCGACCACCTCGATCTCCACGATCTGCAGACCCTCGCACTCGTTGTGTAGGGCGACCGCCTTCAGTGCAAGCGTGTATGATCCGCAGGCATTCAGGCGTACGAAGCGCCTCCTCTTGTCATCCCAGCAGACTACCGCGTGGGTGTAGTCCCTGTTGCTCGTGGTCAGTATTTCGGATGTTCCTTTTATCGCGTACTTCTTTACCATTTCTTTTCCTCCCCGGGGCACCCCGGCATATACTACATGGGTGGGGGAGTATATAATACTTGTCCGAGTAAGTCAGACATCACACACCCACCGACCTGAGTATATCCTCAAGCTCCGCACCGCGGTCGTCGCCTTCGATGACAGGGTACTCCCAGTATGTCTCAAAGGTCAACTTGTTCCCATGATACGCCTTTTCGAGGTCGCTCTCACTTGCAGAATAGATCCTACGAATATCTTCAGCGGACGCACCGAGCTTCTGCGCCATACCTACGAGGGACTTGCGAATCGCACGACCTTTCACATCGTAAATATTATCAACCATTGTTTGTACCCTCATAGCGGAAGTAGGCGCGGCACGGTCAGGTTGCGCTATCGATTCGACGTACGCACGACGGCGTGCCGCGGCGAACGTCTTACTCTGATGTTTCTGCTGCGGCGTTGATGGTCTCGACGACTCAACTTCAGATCGCCTCTTGAATTGTGTCCGCCGGGATCCCGGGGCATTGCCCCGCCCGACACCCGTTGCTCTAGTCACGTACATCACCATCCGGGCAGTCTTTGCACTCGACCCAGTACACGTAATGGTCTCTCAAGGTGCACATGAAATGCAGATGGTTATGGCGGATACGACGGTATGGACAATACTCAAGATTCACGTCATTCACCTCTGTAATGTGAGTAGTCCAACTTATACGATAACCGGGCACCGTAGATCTCCGCGTCGGCGGGGATGAACATCATCCACAGACGGTTACTCTCTTTCCAACCGAGTGTTTTGACTGCTTGATGAAGGTATGTGTTCTCGAGGCGGCGCTTCATATATTTGTACGCCGCATCGTACCCGGTACCCATCATATCGGCGATCATCCCCGCCGTGAACGGCGACAGAAAACCGACGCGTGATATGATCGCATCATCCGTAAGAGTACGGTAAGGGGTTTTCCCCGCAGGGAGGTCCGCCACGACGATCACTCCTTGATCTCGCTACGGATCTCGAAGACGTCCCTGTACTCGCGCACCTCCGGGGGTTCGCCTGCGGCGATCGTATAGAAGTGCAGTTTGCGGATCGGCGGCTTAGCCTTCTCCCATGTTTCCGCGCGCATCTCCATCTCACTCTCACGCTGGTTGACGTACATAACAAGCGCCTCATCGCCGTTATCGTTGGTCTCAACGGACGCTACGCGGGCGAACACGTCACGGGCATCCTCGCTCATGGTCACCGCGACCTCTCCCGGGTTGCCCGGGTCACGGAAGTTGTCTATCTGCGCTACCATCTTCGTATACTCCTTACCCTGTTTGGACAGGGTTCTTATTGCTGTTACTTTCACGTTCCTTCACCGGCATGTACTGCCGCTAAGGTCATCGGAATATCTCATATATGATACTATCTAACATATTGTATAGGTTTAAATATTCGTATACGAATATAGTAATGTCATCGGGTGTGCGTAGCCGGCGAGAACCGGGTACCAGGGAGATCCCCTCCGGCGTGACGGTATGAGGATGCTATCAGGCGAAACCACCGCGGTGACACGAGGGTAACGATGACTGATAAGACTTATATGCTTACAGAGAAGCAGATAAAAGAACTGACGAATACCGCTTACAAGGAGGGTCTCGCGAAGGCGATACCCCCTACCGACCCGGGTGCCGGCACACACGACGAAGCTAAGGAGATCCAGCGTAAGACGCTGGCGGAGCTTCTCGGTCTTACTGATCCCAGGAAGGTGGAGTGAGATGGCGGGCACTGAGAACAACTTCGAGGCGTTCGCCGGTAACGCTGAGTTGAAGAGCGGGATCGCTCCGGGGATGCCTGAGATCAGTCTTGAATCGATACAGTCGCCCACGGTGGTGGCTAACCTCCGCGTCGTTAACTCAATCCTTCCAAAAGGCGAGTCCTTCTTCCTCACTCCACGCATATTCGCCGACAAATTCGACTGGATACCCAGGTCGAACCTGGCGTACGGGGCTTATGCGGAGATCGCCCAGTTCAAGAACTCCCCGCCGATCGCGAAGCGCGACGGCAGGTGCATGGTATTCGGCGACGCTCAGTTGTACGCCGAACAGTGGGTATCCAATTGGGCGTACAATATCGCTGTGACGATAAAGGATAGGGAGATCAACAAGGGGGTGATGAGCGAAGCGGAAGCTGCCGCTTACTATGCCGGTAAACTGATGACACCTCTGCAGACGATGCGTCTTGAACGCTTCCTCAGATGGAAGCAGCTCTTCAGTGACGTGATAGACGGGACGCGCACGATCGCATCAACACCCAAATCAGATACTACCGGTGATGCGAACTCTTACGCCGTTACGGTCAAAGGTTATGCAGGTAAAGTCAAGAAATCCGACATCGTGCTCCCGGGGCTGACATTCGGGTCACCGGTCGCTTTCGACGCCGATACGGGAGACGGCGATGTCCTGACAATCCTGGACGAGTTGAAGAACGCCATGACGTGGATGGACTACGCATCCAACGAGTACGTCGCCGGACTTACCAACGATGACGAGGTGGTGGTGGGCGGTCGTTACAAGTTGATGATGGAGTCCGCCGTTCTCAACGGTATGGACTCGATTTGGAGGATGTCACCGACGTACAAAGGACTCTCCATCTCTGCAAGACAGTACATCCGCGAATTCATGGGTGATAAGGGCGACCTTGTGGAGATAGACATATTCCCCTCGCTACCGACTAATGCGACCTATCCGAATCACAGACTTGCGGCAGTGCTGATCGACAGTGAAGCACCCCGCGAGTTCGTGCACTTCGAGGATGTTGAGCCGGTAAGATGCGCTCAGGAAAGGAGCACATCATACAACTACCAGGGTGAGGGGGTGAGCGGGATCTTCAAGGGGTTGCCCTCGTACGCCTTCGTGGTGGACGACGGTACCGGCGAGTAGAAATGAAGCCGATGTGCATAAACAACAAGAGCGCACGCACCGCGCTGCTGTCCAACTCGGCGGACACGATGCGCGCTCTTGATGATGCCAGGCAGAGCCAGGCTGATATGTACATCTGGACGATACCGAAGGAGATGAGCATCCCTCTGGACTATCCGGAGGATTGCCTATTCTGGACGGGAACCCTCGGTATCTGCCCCAACAAAAGACAACCGGGCACCTACCTGCTGGTGCCCGGTGCAGCGTCCAAGGTGAATATCTACGGTACGGCTGAGCAGTGGGTACCGTCGCGGATAGATCCTAACGCGCCCCTCAATATGCTGGGTAAGCGATTCGATGAAGCGGAGTACCCACTCCTTCAATTACCTTCAGTGCCGGCATACGCGGTATCAGGCTACGCTGAGATCATGGGGTCCGCGCTGATAAGTATGGGGCAGAACATCGTTGCTATGCGTCAGCCTATACTCATAAGCGGACAGATGGGTAACGTGGCTATCCGCTACGCCGCCAGCATGCTCACCGGCGGTGACACGTACGTACCAGTGATCGCCGATGCCGAGGGTAAATCCATGAGGGAGCTTACTGTACTGGATCTGAAGGCGACGAACTTCATCGACCCGTTGACAGGAGCGGTGGATGCAGCGTCGGGGTGGATGCACAGGATCCTGGGGATAGACGCAGCCGCTACGCAGAAGGCATCCGGGGTGTCCGAGAACGAGGTATCACGCGGAGATACCCGCGTGGCAGCAAGAAGACAGCACGCCCTTGAACACCGGCAGATGTGGTGCGACCGTGTGTATGAGACGTTAGGAGTGGATCTATGGTGTGAGCTACGTGATGATCCTGGAGATGATCCTGGAAACGGTGAAGAGGGTACCGTGGGTGACCATATGGATGGCACTGCGGATCCTGAAGGAGCGGAAGAAGAACAGAAGATGTAAAGGAGAGATAATAATGGATGAGATAAAGAGAGAGATAGACGTCGATGGTGATGATAACATCAGCTTCAATGAGTACAAAATGTACATGCTCAGCGTGAAGAATAAGGAGAAGAAATGGGAGGCGACGAAAGCCTACGTCAAGGACAAGATCGTTGACTTGGTTGTAATAGGTATTGCGATAGCCGCCACTGCCTTCACAGGAGTCGTATTGATCTGATGCTAAGGAATCCGCCGCCTTCACCAAACTCTTTACTCCCCACCCGGGATCTCATCGACGAGATCGTACCGACAACGGTAACGTACATAGTACCGGAAGACCCGCCTATATGGCTGGATTACCGCGAGGCGATGAAAGACGAGATCAAAACGGTGTATGGTGACCGCCCTATATGCTACTGTGACGCGGACCATTGGGTCAAAGTGATCAAAAGGGAGTTCTCACCGGAGTCGCTGTCGGCATTGGGTAAGCAGGTGGGTATCTATAAACAGGATAAAGAACCGGATACGGATTACCAATCATACACGATCACGGAGTCCGGTAACGTGGTATCAGCGACCGTATCGCAGGCTGAGGATATACCCGATGTACCGATGGATGGGAGTGAGTACTTATCAGCGAGAGGTAAATCTGATCAGGACACATCAACCGACCACGTGACTACCATGGTGCAGCCTACGGGTCCTCTGCAGGGTCCTGAGTTCATCAAAGAGCTTATACGTAATATGTACAACCCATTGAGGGAGTTCGTTCACAGATTGGACAAATACTTTATACCGTTTGAGTGGCTTATGGAGTGTTGATCATGATCGGTTGTGAGCCGTGGAAGGATAAGAATGATGCCATCGAAAGGCGGTTGGATCAGCTTGAGGGTCGCAATATCGACCACGATCAGGCGCTGCTTGATCTGCAGGTTGAAGTGGATAACGACCGCGCCGCAATGGAAGCTTATGCATCAGCAATGTTGACTGGCGACGCACTCAACGATGTTATGCTGGTCGTCAGCGATGAACTTGAGACCAAGATCCCGATCAGTGATAAAGGGGTACCGGAAGGGGTGGCCACTCTTGACGTGAGTGGTAAGGTTCCTTCATCACAGATACCTGCGGTTCCGGTTGCGCTCCAGACATTCACCAATTCGGCGTTGGGTGGTATAAAAGGTAGTGCAACAGCAGGTAAAATATCCGCTAATGCTGACGGAACGGGAAGCGTTAACGGGTGGGATACGAAGGCTAATGTTGATGGGCAGATGTTCACAGGAAACCTTAGAATCAGTAAACCAACAGAGGGAGTTTTCTACTTCACTCGTCAAAAGAACATAAACGATACATGGGGTCGTTTTATGTGGATTCAAGTAGAGGGTTTGTTAAACGGTGTTAATAAAAAGATAGGGGAAATAGTACTCACACATGAAAAGTTAAATACAAATTACACGACAATATTAGGATTGAACCTTACGACGAATTATAACGATGTTAATTATACCCATAATACTGGACCGAGAATGAATATCATTAACGGCGTTCCTGAAAGATACTTCGCATTTGAGACTCGTGTTAACTCACAATCTACAGATGGTGTTAACTACTCTCAACTCCTATCTGCGCAGTCTGACACAATAACAACAGTCGCCAACACATACGCAAGAGCCGATGCTGTCGGTGCTGTCAATGGGATTGCTGGGTTGGATGCAACGGGTAAAGTACCTACTGCACAGTTGCCAGCAAAGGGGATTAGTGATATTACAGGTTTAGCCGATGCATTGAATACAAAAATCAATACATCCACTAAAGGAGTTGCTAATGGTGTTGCTTCTTTGGATTCAACCGGGAAGGTGCCCGCTAGCCAGTTGCCTGAGGTTGGGACTCCATTCTTTAGTTGGTTTTCAAACGATATGGGAGTTGACCAGCCAATTTCGGGTGTATTTACTTACGTCAGAACAGGCCTAAAATATGGGATATTAACTATTTCATGCCATGTAAACGTAAACACGAGTAGCACCGATATTGCGTTCACAAGCACAACCAAAATAAATAACGATTCTCCAGTACAATTTAAACATACACCAGGATATAGGGGTTATTGGAGTGGCGTGACAATCTCAAACGATACTGGTTATGTAGTTAGGTTTAATTCTGATAATACTATCTCGTTAGCAAGGGTGAACAATAGTCTTTACTTAGATATTCAAATCGCAACCTTTTCAAATAAAGAGATATACATGCAATTTCCAGTAGAGGAGGTGTAATCATATCATGAGTATTTTCATGGTCATTATACCTAAAAAGTGGTTTATAAGACTTGGTGGAGATAAACACACCACGTTTAATATCATAGGGTGGAGAATGGTTAATGTTTAATC
>ENA-UOOM01003171-UOOM01003171.1-fermentation-metagenome-genome-assembly--contig:-NODE-3171-length-12324-cov-89.862254_pt1 | contig 12324 bp, 8 predicted proteins | sample MGYA00245781_ERZ724031 | MGnify/ENA primary metagenome ERZ724031 (study PRJEB28704, sample SAMN03018317) | fermentation metagenome | biome: anthropogenic terrestrial biome; feature: soil; material... | reverse complement strand
TTCGTAAATATAATTCATAAGGGTCTTACCGTTCCGATTGACAAGATCCTTCGCACTCGAAGAGTACTGCGTAAAAGAGGCTCAGGATGACAAACTATCTGTCATCCTGAACGAAGTGACACAAAGTGTACTCCGTAAGGATATTTCCCTTCCAATCGACAAGATCCTTCGCACTCGAAGAGTACTGCGTAAAAGAGGCTCAGCATGACAAAACCCAGTTCCTGTTCCCTGCTCCCTGCCCCCCCTTTAAATCTAAACACATTAATATCGAGAACTGCTGTTACAAAACAGTTAGCCTGTAAAACGTTTGCCCTACAATCAACAAGATGACCAGCTTGGTTTATAATTAGGCTATTAGCAGAAAGCGAGGTTCTTCATGTCAGATCAAGACGACTTTTTGACACCAGATCCGGTGACAACAGAATATAGCCAGGACGGTGTGCATTATACACGAATCAACTCCAACGGGATGGACGAGTCAGAGGAAAGGACGCTGGCGATGTTTGCCCACCTGGGGATTTTTCTCAACCTTATCACCGGGTTTTTAGGGCTCTTACCCCCTCTGATTATTTACTTTGCCTACAAAGACCGCTCCCGTTATGTTGCCTACCAGGCTCTGCAGGCGCTGGTTTTCCAGGCAGTATTCTTTTTTGGAGCGGCGATTTTAGCAGCTATTGCCTGGGTTATCTCGGGGATTTTTGCTATTGTCATCATTGGATTATGCGGAATTCCGATCGCGCTGCTTTTGACCCTTGTCCCAATTGGCGCATTGATTTATGCCATCGTGGCAGCAGTCGATACATATCACCATCGTGATTTCAAATATTGGCTGGTTGGTGACTGGGTGCGCAGTACCTATGAGAGTTAGGATTTTCTGAGTGGATGGAAAGAGCGGTTTTGAACCGCCCTTTTCTATAGGGCAGGAGATCAACCCCCGGAGATCACAATGGCAGACCTACTGCTTACGTTTTGGTCGGGGGATGAGTTGACTCAGGCTGAAAATCAGCATGCCAGCCAGTAATACCGACAGGCTGGCAACGACGATTGCGCCAAGCATGCGGCGTTTTTCAAAAATGCGCGAGGATACCAGGCGGGTGCGCAAATCTTCAACGAAGCTGCCGTCCGGGGAGATTTGGCTCAATTGTTGAGCCAATAACCTCTCAAACCCGCTCAATTCAGTGTTTTGCACTTCCAAAGAATCCATACGTTACCTTCCTAGTTAAATTAACCCCTTCATGCATTAATGGATGCGTGTTTTGCCGTCTTTTCTTGCCTGGTCTTTTAACTCGGTGAGTGTCCGGTGATACAGACTCTTGATTGCTCCCTCAGTTTTACCAAAAATGACACCAATTTCAGCATTGGACAACTTGTGAACAAATTTTAAGATGATCAGCTCACGCTTTTGGGGGGTAAGGTCATTAATCAACTGAAGCAAATAAGTATTGTCTTGTTTTGTCTCGAGAATCGCTTCAGGATCGACGGCTTTGCGGGTATCCGGGACAACAAGATCATCAATGGAGACTTCGCTGGTTTTCGAACGGTCGCGGTAGTGATTCGCCACCAGGTTGTGGGCAATCCGATAAAGCCAGGCGCTGAAAGGCAGACCTAAATGCTTGTAATTCCCGATACTTTTGAGCGCTCTAAAGAATACTTTCGCGGTCAGATCCTCGGCATCATTGATGTTTCCTACGCGGAAGTAAACATAATTATAGATTTTTGCGACATAGCGTTCATAAAGAAGCCCAAACGCCTCGGGATTAGTACGGGCTTCATTGATCAGCCCGACTTCTTCCGCCAGGTCGACTTTGTTTGCTTCAGACATGCAGTGATTATATTACAGTGAGGGCGTTTGAACAGGAGGACCCTTTTCGCTCCAGTAATTCTTAATTAGGAAGTTTTTGATTATTTTGTGAGAATGAATGCACAGCGTAGAGGACGGCGTGGCAACCGTCCCCTACGCTTGTGTGCAGATCAAACAAAACGAACCGTTTTGAGCCTCTTAATAAGGTACAATTACCCTGATGCCAGGTAACCATATCTTCATGAATATGAACTGCTGTCAGCATGCAGCAGCTATTGTTTTTGGCGCATTTTTCAATCACACAATTACAGACAAACCAAAACCACTCCACTGCAGTGGAAAATTTCATCCAAAGAGGTAGACCAATGAGTGATTATTTGTTTAAGAAAAGAGTTGAAGTTTACGACCCCAATATCAAAGGCCTGGTCGAATTTGAGACCGAGCGCCAGGCACGCCGCCTGATTATGATTCCCAGTGAAAGTATCGCCCCAAAAGCAGTTCGCGATCTGCTGGCATCTCCTTTCACCAATATCTACGCAGAGGGTTACCCACGCCCCGAAACCCGCTATCAGGACGAAGCCACGATCATGGATTACGCCTACCAGCTTGGTCGCTATCGCCGGCATAGTGACGGACGATATTACAAGGGCGTGGAATATGTCAACATGGTCGAAGCTTTGGCGCGCCGACGGGCAGCCGAACTATTTGCAGCGAATGACTTGCTCCCGGATGACCTTTGGGTCAACGTGCAACCTCTCTCGGGTGCGCCAGCAAACACCGCGATTTATACCGCGTTGATCGAACCTGGTGATTCCATCCTGGGAATGGACCTGCTGCACGGCGGGCATCTTACCCACGGCTCTCCCGTAAACCGCTCGGGGTTGGTTTACAACGCGCATCATTATTCTGTCGATCCGATCTCAGAACGACTGGATTATGATGAAATTTTGAAAATTGCCAAAGCTGCCAAACCAAAAATAATCGTTGCTGGATACACCTCTTACCCCTGGATTCCAGACTGGAACAAATTCCGGGAGATTGCCGACGAAGTCGGCGCGTGGTTGTTGGCTGACGTTTCGCATATTGCTGGTTTGATTGCTGCCAAAAAGGTGGCTTCCCCGATCGGAATCGCTGATATCGTCAGCTTTACCACTCACAAAACGCTTTGCGGACCGCGCGGCGCGGTGGTTATCACTCATGACCGCGAGCTGGGCGAGCAAATCGATAAAGGCATTTTCCCCGGAGAGCAGGGCGGTCCGCACATCAACACGATCGCCGCGATGGCTTTGTCTTTCAAGTTGGCAACCACCAACCAGTTCGTTGAGCTCCAGGAACAAACCCTAAAGAACACGAAAGCGCTTTCTGACGCGTTCAAGGCGTTGGGAGCCAGGGTGCCTTACGGGGGAACTGACAGTCACATGATGTTGCTGGATTTGAAATCATACAAGAGCCCCAGCGGAATTCCGCTCAATGGCGACCTGGGAGCCAGGATTTTAGACCTGGCAGGGATTGTGGTCAACCGCAACACCATCCCGGGAGATAAATCCGCCTTGCGATCGACCGGTATCCGCATGGGCACCACCTGGCTGACCCAACGAGGGTTCAAAGAGGAGGATATGGTTAAGATCGCCAATCTGACCGATAAATTATTTAAGGCAACAACTCCATATCATATGTTCGGTCGTTCCGGGAACATCACACGCGCGAAAGTGGATTTTGATAGCATGATTCATCTTAACAGCGAAATTCGGGTTATGGCGGACAGCAAACCAGGTATGGACGAGATCGAGCAATACCATGGCTTCCCCCACTATTTCTACCTGGAAGATCATCCCACAACCAGCCTTGGAGCACTCGAGATGACCGGAGAGACGGTTCGCTCTTTCCTGAACCTGACCGTATCCAGCGATGTCGAAGCCCTCAACCCAGGAGATTCTCAACTGACAATGATGCATACCACATCGGGAGACATTGAGGGTGTGCTTACCTGCATTTCTCCCTATCGTTATAATCTGACCGTTCCTTCTGACAAGCTTGGGCTGGCAGGGCTGTGGATTGTCGGTTTATCCACTGGTTTCATTTACTATGATGAAGACCTTACCCAGAGAATCCCCGGACCGATTTCGATCAACAAGGCAATTCCAGTCTATGAATCTCCTGAAGGAGATCGCGTTGACCTGACAAAGCCCTATTTTGTTGGCATGCCCAAGGATGTGCATCTGGATGCCCGACCTGAATTTGAATGGGTTGAACCCACTGACCAACCGCTGAAACGCACCCCGCTTTACCAGACACACGTTAACCTTGGTGCGAAAATGGCTCCTTTTGCCGGCTGGGAGATGCCGCTTTGGTATACCTCGGTGTTACAGGAACACCTCGCCACCCGCCAGGCTGGCGGGCTGTTTGACGTCACTCATATGGGCGCCTTTTTGGCAGAAGGACCTGATGCCGCCGTTTTCCTTGATTCGGTTTGCGGGAACGATGTCCTCTTCCGTAAAATTGGTGAGTCGGTCTATACTCATTTTATGGACCCCGATGCCAATGTAATTGATGACCTGATCATCTACAGAATTGAAGCGGAAAAATACCTGTTGATTGTCAACGCAGCCAATGAAGATAAAGACTGGGCATGGTTGAACGCCGTCAGGGACGGCGAGGTGCTGGTTGACCGCGAACGTCCGTGGGTGACGATCTTTGGGCGTAATGTTACTTTACGCAACCTGAGAGATCCCAAAGAAGGCAAGGATATGCTTGTGGGCATTGCCCTGCAAGGTCAGATCAGCCGGAAAATTCTCTGCTGTCTTTCAGAACCGGCTGAACAGCGCAAGATCCGCCGTCTGGACCGTTCTCAGCTGACGAAAAGCGTGGTAGCCGGGATTGATGTGGTCGTTTCGCGTACCGGCTATACCGGCGAGAAGATGGCATTCGAGATCTTTGTACATCCTGATGAGGTGGTCGCCCTCTGGAATGCGATCATGGAGGTAGGCACGCCGATGGGTTTGGCGCCTTGCGGACTCGCGGCACGCGACTCGCTGCGCACCGAAGCCGGGCTGCCGCTTTATGGGCACGAAATGGGCGGAGAAACCAATCTTACGGTTGCCCAGGCAGGCTTTTTGCCCTTCCTGAAGCTGAACTCTGCCTGGTTTATCGGACGCCATGCCGCCGTGGAACGCGAAGCCGACCGTACTGGTGTGGTGGCACGCTTCACTTTCGATGAAAAAGCGGTACGAATGGCACATCACGGAGATCCGGTTTGTGACATGAAGGGGCGCATGATTGGCTTTGTGACCAGCTGCGCGATCGACAGCGAGGGCTACCTGACCGGGCAAGCCTACATCGATAAGAAAGCCACCGCCGAGGGCACCAAAATCTTCATCTTCCAAAACGCGCCGAACTGGCGTCAAAACCCACCTGCCCAACTCACCTTGGGCGATCGGGTGGCTCTGCCAGGCACAGCAACAATTGTTAGCAGGTATTTAAAAATTGAGTAAAGCACAGAAAAAGGAGAAAAATATGTCAACACCCTGGGAATTGCGTTTCGCAAATCGCACACAAAGAATGAAAAGCTCGTTTATTCGGGAACTGCTGAAGGTGACCAACCAACCTGATGTGATCTCGTTTGGAGGTGGGTTTCCTGCTGCTGAGCTCTTTCCCATCGAACAAATGAAAGAAGCCTGTAATAAGGTGCTCACAGAAAACGGGCAAAAAGCGCTTCAATACACCACTACCGAAGGGTATGACCCTCTGCGTCAGTGGATTGCGGACGATATGAACACAAAAGGGCTGGGAATCACGAAGGACAACATCCTGATTACAAACGGCTCGCAGCAAGCGCTCGATTTCGTTGGGCGGATTTTCATCAATAACGGTGACCGGATTCTGACCGAATCACCCACGTATCTCGGCGCGCTGCAAGCCTGGAACGCCTACGGACCGGTTTTTGTAACCGCCGATACCGATGAAAACGGACTGGTAACCGACACACTTGAAGATATCATTAAACAAAACATAAAATTCATGTATGTCTTGCCAAATTTCCACAATCCGCTGGGTGTGACCATGACGCTCGAACGACGCAAGCGGCTGATCGAACTTGCCAGCCAGTATGGGGTGCCTTTAATCGAAGACGACCCCTATGGCAAGCTCTTGTTTGAAGGCGAACATATCACCCCGATTGCGGTTCTGGATGCCAACTATCATAACTCCCAGGGAGGTCAGTTTGGGGGAAATGTGATCTTCACCAGCACTTTCTCCAAGATTTTAGCCCCTGGTCTGCGCATCGGCTGGGTGATTGGACCGGCTGAGGTAATTAAACGCATGGTGCAGGCGAAGCAGGGCGCTGACCTGCAGTGTTCAACTTTCGATCAATATGTTGCTTATGAAATGGCGAGCTCAGAATGGCTGCCGGAGCATATTGAGACCATCATCCGGGTTTATAAAGAACGCCGGGACGCGATGATCCAGGCTTTTGAAGATTACATGCCCGAAGGCACCACCTGGACCACGCCACGGGGCGGTTTGTTCCTCTGGCTGCGGCTGCCTGAAAGCTGCAATAGCCTCGATCTCTTCCCGAAAGCTGTGGAAGAAAAAGTTGCTTACGTTCCTGGCACCCCGTTCTACCCGAACGATGGTCCTACGAACACGATGCGCTTGAACTTCTCAGCGGCAGACCCGGAAAAAATAACCGAGGGTGTCCGCAGGCTGTCGGTGATGATCAAGAAGGCAATAACCGAGAAGTAAAAGTTCAAAATCGTTAAAAAACTGCCCGCAAGCGGGCAGTTTTTTTACTATTACTCGGCAGTTTTCAAATTATTGCCACATTGAAAAATCTGTGAGAATTGAGCCGCCGATGAACTCGCGCAAGATAGAGTTGTCCGGCACATATTCGGATGTGGTTGGCAGGAACCACTCTAAAAATTTCAGCAGACGCTTGGCTTCAATGTGTTCAATGCTGCCGAATTTAACCTGGCGCAAGAGTGGTTCCACCCACGGTTTCAGGGTGGAGATCTCGTATGCCAGGGCAGAGTTGAACATCACGTCGGCGTTTTCCTGGTAGGGAAAGATATGCTGCTTCTCACCAGCCCGAACGGCTTCCCAACGGGCAATCGTATCGCTGGCACTGTAACCGCGGTCGCGTGCATCCCGCACAATCCGCCTGATCAGGCGTGTATCGGTCGTGGAAATACGATTGTGGCGGTCAAGGTTGAGCTGGGTCAGACAGGAGATATAGACTCTAAAGGTCATTATAGGGTCGATTTCATAGAGGAGGTTCGGGTTCAGACCATGGATGCCTTCAAGGATCACAATTTCACCCTTTTCGAGATGGGCAATTTTGCCATCCTGGCTGCAGCCAGTGATGAAATCGTAATGCGGGAGCTGTACTTCCTGACCTTCCAGTAACGCCTTAAGATCATGATTCAAACGGTCCAGGTTCATAGCCCGTAAAGATTCATAATCCTTGTGACCATTGGGCAGCAGCGGGGTTTTGTCACGGTCAACGAAGAAGTTGTCCATCTCCAGTGCGAAGTGGTTGATTCCCCTGGCAACCAGCTGGATGCCCAGCCGTTTTGAAAAGGTGGTTTTGCCTGAGGAGGTGGGTCCGGCGATCAGGATTACGCCAACCCTTTCGCGGTTTTCATAGATCTGGTCAGCTATCCTGGAGATCTGCATTTCCTGCAGCGCTTCTGAGACCAGGATAACCTCATCCACATGCCCGGTCTGAATGGCGTCATTAAGCGCGCCTACCGATGGGATCCCAAGTTTGTTCAGCCAATCGCCGTATTCCTTGAAGGTTTTCAAAAGAGTTGGAAACACGCCCAGTGGTTCGATGGTTGACGGGCTGTGTCTGCGGGGGAAACGAAGCACGAAACCGCCTTCCACCAATTCAAGCCCAAACCATTTTAAGTAACCGGATGATGGCACCATGTAACCATGGTGATAATCGCGTACGCTGTCTGCCTGGTAGAGCACAAGGTCTGAACGTTGGCGATACTTAAGCAGGCTGACTTTGTCGAATTCCCTTTGTTCGGTGAAGTAATCCACAGCCTCCTGAAGAGGAACGGTTGTGCGGATGAAGGGGATGTCATCGTCGACCAGCTTTTGCATGTGTTCTTCGAGCTCTTTTAGCTCAGGCTGACCAAAATCATCCGGTTCATCGATCTGGCAGTGGTAGCCGCCTGAGGAGACGGAGTGATCAATGGTCAGGAGCCTGTGCGGAAAACAGTGCTTAAAGGCAACTTCGAGCAGAAAAACGAGCGAGCGGCGGTAGATGCGCGCCCCGTCCTGGTCTGCCATGGTAATCAGACTGGCAACGCCGTCTTTTTCCAGGGGAAAAGTCAGTTCGCGCAGAGAACCATCGAGGACCATGCCCACGATCTGGGGTTGGCGGTCCTCCTGGACAAGCTTAACGAATTCTTCCAGCATCGCGCCGCGTTTTCCGGTGATTATGCGTCCATCATCGAGAGTCAGTTCCACGTCTGGTCTGGGGATTGTGGTTAAGTAAAATTCTTTTATCATAGTCTCTCTATTCTACTCTGCCTTTATCAGGGGGATGATGGCAAAATAGTCGGGACCTTTACCTTCAAGAGGAGAAGCCGAGGAAGGGTAGGTATTCAGGACGTCCTGCTGGCTCAATTCTGCGCCGGCAGGAAGGAGAAGGTCGATAATCCGGGTATGGTTATTGTCGTCAGGAGCGCCACCAAAGCGGTAGGCTTCAGCATTCTCGTTGACATCACGCACGCGCCATACACCTGCTGCGGGATAGCCTTCCTGTCCAAGCAAGGCGACAGCGAAAGCCCAGGTAGCTGGATCTCCATCAACGAGGAAATTTGCCGGTACGCTGGCAACAACCGCATTTTGGCTGTTATCAACGTAAACCTTCATCGCGCTGGTTGCTTCGGTATAGTTAACAGGCAAGCCATCAGCATCCAGAACCACCACCTGGGGAGACCATCCTTCAATCCAGAGAGCGACATCCCAGCCGTTTTCGGCAGCCAGGGCAGCGTTGCGACCGGGCATGAGCATGCGCGCGCCGGTTGCGGCACCAGGGTCTTTATCAATGTAGACATCAAAGGTCTGCACCGAGAAGCCCGATGGCGAACTCCAGCCATTGGTGATCTCTGCCTTGACTCCAAAAGTGAAATAGAGGTTATCACCGTCGCTGGAAAGCTCAAAGAAGGTCAGGTCAAAATCGCCGGCTTTGAAGACACCATCGGTGGGATAGGTATAGAAGCCAGGTCCGAAATCATCGCCTTCGGGGTCTTCGATTCGCAGCAGTGAAGTGAAGGGAGCAAAGGAGAAATATTGGATGCCCAGCGGGGCGGTTGTGTCGATCTGGAGAGAGCCATTGTAAACAACCTGCGCAGGGACAACACTGCCTGAGCCGACCAAACCCAGAATTGACTTGGGCACAGAAAATTCGACCAGGCTGCCTTCAACAACCAGCTGACCGACTTCTTCGTCCTGCGTAGTCCAGCTGGTTCCATCCGTAAGGTGAAGACTGGCAAAGGTTTTTCCGGTCTTGATCTCGATCATCCGCGTCGCAGGGGAAACCAGCTGGCTGCCGCCAAGAGCGCTCATCTGCTTGTTGGCATCTCCCATGGCATTCAGATAGACTTCAATCGTGGATTCTTCGTCCATTGGTTCAACGAGATCGAACCGGAAAAAGAGATTTTCCTGGTCCATGCCGTAGGCAAACAGCTCGATTGTGTCGCCTTCTTCGCCCTGAAAAACTGCGGCTGTTTCCCATTCTTCTTCATCCAAAAGACCGTCAACTACCGGCGTGCTCTCTCCACTGATGGTAGTATCAGGTTTGAGAGGCTGCGGCTGGATAATTGGAATATTCAAAAAAGTGGGCACTTCGACACCCAGAGAGGTGTAAACGCCTTTCAACAAAGCACGGTAACCCTCATCAAAATAACTGTCCTGCCCTGAATCCTGGTCGGTGCCATACCACCAGAACCAGTCGGAACCTTCAGCCAGGTACATAAAGTCCAGCGCTTCTGCCAACGCCTCTGGAGTGGCATTGAGTTTGCCATCCACGTATTGTTCCAGGTCTTTGCGCACATTGATCAGCAGATCCCAGGCGTCTGCTTCTTCCTGCTCGCCGATCCAGGTGTCGTAATTAGCGCTGAACCAGGCACCGGGGAAAAGTTCGGGTAATTCGTGCTGCTCGGGGTAGAGTTCGAGATATTCAGAGGGCGTGATGGTTTCAAGGGTCTCACTGGAAGCCAGTTTTGAATAGAGCGCGTGAAAAAATTCCTTGCCATCGTTGTCGTAGTTTTCCCAGGCGTTTTCGCCATCAACAACTATGGTGACAATGTGCGGACCCTGGGTACCTTCCAGGCTGGCACGGATGTTTTCGAGCCTGTCAACCATATCCTGGGCAGCCTCTTCACCGGGCGTGCCCGAATAGGTGAAGCCAACTTTGTCTGAAAGTACCCAGTCGCGGAAGAAAACAGCCACAGGTTCGCCGGTTTCGCCCTGTACATAATAAGGGCGATAAAAGGTGTCGGGATCGGTGACGGTGTCAGCGCCATCACGGGCAAAGCGATCGCCTTCCATGCCGAGCGAGGCAACCAGCACAGGCTCGCCAGTTTGCATCCACTGGTAACCAGCTTCGCTGACCATCGCGACGATGTCTTCAGCCACCGAGCCCTCAGCAGGCCAGAGACCACGTACAGGCATGCCAAAGTATTGTTCGTACATCTGAACGCTTTTTTCCAAATGGTAAACGGCATCTTCAGGATAACTGAAGCGTTCCTGCGGCATGATCGCACTGGGGTTGCCGACCAGAGCCAGGTTCGTGTCGTAAATCAGGGGCAAAATCGGATGGGCATAGGGAGTGGTGGTAATTTCAATGATGCCCTGGTCTTGCAAGTCCTTATGAGTCGGGATTACTTTGGCTAATATCTCTGTAATGCCGTCAAACAGGACGATCTTGTCATCTTCGGTGAAACCCCTGCCCTTGTCGATCAAAGCCTTAAAGGGCTCTTTGGCGAGGTAATCGGGGTCCACCCAGGCGAGGTTAAACCAGATCTGCAGGTCGCGGAAATCCTGGTCAGTAAAAATTTTGAGCGCGGCGGTAATGGCATCCGCATCGGTACCATCACGCAGATCGAGAAGTTCCTGGTAGCGGGGATGCACCGCAATGATATGGTCCCAGTTGGCATCAAAGAAACGGTTGAGGATGAAGGTTTTCTGTTCATCGGTCAGCTCGGAGGCTGGCACTTCGGACAGCGTCCAGTAGAGGTCCCTGGCGTCATTTTCGACGAAATCTGTCAATTGACGGATGAGGGAAGGTGTCAGATTGAACGTGGCTTTCATGCCGGGATGCTGGGCAACCAACTCTGCCATATCCAGGTAGTCTTTGGTGGCATGCACACGCACCCAGGGGCGGGTGTAGACCCCGTCGTCGTCTTTGTAATAGAGCGGTTGGTGTTGATGCCAGGTCAGGTTGACATAAAGTGGCAGTTCCTCGGTTTTTTTGCCAGACGATCCACACCCAGTCAACACGGAAATCAGCAAGATTATGCTCAAAAGTTTTACCAGTTTTTTCATTTTTCTCCTTTAATACTCAAACAACCTGAACAATTATTTGTTCAGGACAAAAATCGTGCTTTGCCTGCTTTCTAACGGTGGTGCGGACAAAAACCCGAAGAGGGCGCCGCTCTCGCTGAAGCAGTCGGACTGCGTGTTTATACCCTGGAAACTGCCGATGTCGATACCGATGCTGTCCATAAACGAGCGCGTGAAGAATTTATGGAAGGCGACCTCATTCCACCAACACATCAAGTTTTCTGCTTCGGGTTCGGGAGTGGTTTGGGTTGATTGAGGTTCAATCGGTTCAGCGCTCTGTTCGGTGGCAGCAGGCTGCGTTTGCTGGACAATCGGCTGGCAGGCAACCAGCTGCAGAGAACCTACAACGGTTGCCCCAAGTGCGAGTTCTGGTTGATGCATACAATCTTTGCTTCCTTATCCCTTGGTAGTGAATGTATTTTACTTTACATCAGTCAGGACGGCGACGCCTCGTAGAGCAATAATTCCCGATATTGATAATCATGTTAATTTTGTGGTGTCGGGGACGGTTGCCATGCCGTCCCACAAGCAGCCGTAGAGCGAGACGTATGTACCAACGAAGTCGGTAAGGTTCTTGTGGGCAAAGGTTCAGATTCTTCACTTCATTCAGGATGACAAAATCCCCTTTCCTGTTCCCTATTCCCAGTTCCCTGTTTCCTATTCCCTGTTCGCGGTTGCCATGCCGTCCCGCCCTAAAGAACTCCGAAAACAGTCACGGGTTTTGGGTTAAACGTTGTATTGTCATCCTGAACGAAAGCATTTTGTCATCCTGAACGAAAGCATTTTGTCATCCTGAACGAAGTGAAGGATCTTGCCGTTTCAATAACAACGACTTTACCATAAAATGTTAAGATTCTTCGCAAAAGAGGCTCAGAATGACAGTCAAAAAGCCAAGATTCTTCGCAAAAGAGGCTCAGAATGACAGTCAGTTTGTCGAACAAATCCCC
>ENA-UOOM01003168-UOOM01003168.1-fermentation-metagenome-genome-assembly--contig:-NODE-3168-length-12336-cov-8.143637_pt1 | contig 12336 bp, 10 predicted proteins | sample MGYA00245781_ERZ724031 | MGnify/ENA primary metagenome ERZ724031 (study PRJEB28704, sample SAMN03018317) | fermentation metagenome | biome: anthropogenic terrestrial biome; feature: soil; material... | reverse complement strand
ACTGCATGGTGGAAGATTGTGAAAACCGGGTACCACCTCGTGGTACATTCAAACGGGTTGGCGAATAACCGTAAACACAAGTGATCCATTTCTCAACCTGATTTTTCTTGAACGTCAACAGATTAAACTTATCACTTCTCATCATGAACCGGCAATTATTCTTTCAGGAAATCAACCGATCGCTCTTCCACGGTAAACTGAATAACCGCCAACGGGAAGGGATCTTTCATAAGCTGGCATCATTTGACAAGTTTGATGTGACCGATGATCGGTGGCGCGCTTATATGCTGGCCACATCCTATCACGAAACTGCACGGACTATGATGCCGATCGAAGAGTGGGGAAAAGGTAGGGGGAAATCTTACGGTAGAAAAGTAAAACTGAGTGGCCAGATTTATACCTGGCCGGATCAGATCTATTACGGTAGGGGTGATGTACAGCTCACCTGGTATGAAAATTACCAATGGATGGGAATATTAATGGGCTTGCCTCTCCTGGAGAAACCTGAATTAACGCTGGATCCTGAAATCTCTGCCCAAATCCTGGTTGAGGGGATGATCCTGGGTAAATCCAACCGGGGTGACTTCACCGGTCTTTCGCTCGAAAACTATTTCAATACCCACCGCGATGATCCTTTCGGTGCCCGTAGAATCGTCAACGGACTCGATAGAGCCGGGACCATCGCCGGCTATCATTACAAATTCCTCGAAGCAATCCGAAAAGCATCATGAAATCAAAGGCTCAACATACAACTGCACCAGTTGGTTCATCACTTAAAAGTGTACCACCTAAAAGTTCACCACCTACAATCGCACCGGTAGCCGCTTCACCATTTAGAACCGCTGCTTTACTCCTGCTGCTCTTAATGGCACTGCTTTTCCTGGTGGGGTGCAAAGCCAAACATATCATCACCGAAAAGACCATCACCAAAACCGACAGCACTGCAATCTGGAACCTCAATGATAGTCTATTCAAAAAAGAAATCCGGATCGTCAACCTGCAAACTGATTTACAGCGCTTCAGCGATGAAAACCTTCGTCTGCGGAATGAGACCTCAACGCACCTGATATCTTACGACACATCCGCTCCCGTGAATCCACAGACCGGCAAACCACCCATCTCAACTGAAAGTTTCATAGTAAGCAAAGGCACCCTCGAAGAAACCAAAAAAGAGTTTGAAACACTTCTCAAATCCACAACCACCGAAAACAAAATCCTCACTCGTCAAAACCATAACTTGCAGCTCACTGTCGAAAAACTAACCAATAAAAACAAACAACTTACAGATAAAATAACCACCTCTCCCGGCATCAACTTCAAACTCTTCCTTTTTGGTCTATTCTTTTGTGTGATCCTCTCTTTTTTAATTTATCTCAATCTCAATAAAGATATCTAACGTTGGCGTTATGGTTAGTTGCCGATTTCGAAGCACTTCCTTATCAAGTTACACCAAACTTTAATAATAGCGGGAACCTTGAAACAAGCACTGCATCGGCAATTAACTATAGCGCGTTTTAGCGGCAGTTTTTTATTTCTTGCCATAAATCGACCAATTCAATTTAATTCCTGATAGCTTTTCGAATACTATTATTTTTTGCATTATTGACTTTTTATGTTCGGCCCCAATTAAAAATACAGCTTGATTATACTTATTTTCGTTGCTGTAATTGTAAATATTTTGAAGCATTTCGTTTTCTCGATTATCACATTGTTCTGCGTGAAATAATATGTAAATATTATGTAGTCTATCTTTTTCAATTTCAGATTCCATAATATTTTTTTCTAAGACCTCCTTTCTCTCTAAAAAGTCCAAAAAAATATCACTATTGAGGTAGTGAAAACCTTTCTGTGCAATTAAAGTTTCTTTCTCTTTATCCAACTCTTTATAATCCTCATATTTGAAGAATGTACGAAACAAAAATAAAATTTCGTCTTGGTGTTTGGATAATTTTGGTGTTACATCAATATCGACAGGTATAATTTTAACCTTATTATTTTGTTTGTATTTTTTGATACATTTTACTTCGAGAGGTAATTCTGGTGGTTGCCGATTGTGCAAAATGTTATTGGCACAATATAAATCAAACGAATCGCTAAAATACATATCAAAATAATGGCTTGGCAGTTCATCAAAAATCACTTCAGGATTTATATTTTCGAGAATTTCATACAATTCATCAGAATTACATTTCCCGATTTCGGAATGTTTAGTACAGACAAGAGTAACATTCTGCATATTTTTATTTTGGAAATAGAGCTGATAAACAACGGTTAATTGCTTTTCTAATATCATCTACTTCGGTTTCCCCTTGGCCTTCTGCTGTGCAAGAACAAACTAATGTATTTGATTTTGCCGAAATGAATTGTATTGTTACTTCAATTGTATACCCCCCAAGACCTCCGGCAACAATTCTTCTGCCACTTTCTCCATAGTTCACTATTAGGGTTTCGTCCAATAGATCAGGTTTTAACTCTGACAATCTAATAAACCCTTCCTTCGTTAGTTTCCCTGAAATAACATCACTTGGATTAACACTCTTACTACTATTTGAGCCGTAAACGCCATAATTTCCTCCATACACACCTCCTGTACTTGAAGTCAAACTCTGCGTTGGGGAAATGAATATGTATTTATATCCTTCGAGCGAATCATTTTTTGTGATTATAGGGGATTTAAGGATTGCGCAACTATTAGCCAAAACAGTTATTAAAATAATTGTTAGAACTCTAAATTCTTTCATTGTTTTTATCTTTAATTTTTCGTTTTGCCTCCACTTTTTGGCTATTGGCTTCTCCGGTTCACACTGGACAGTCTGTAAACATGCCCACAACGTATGGCAATATGAAACGGTTGGGTTTTCGGGCTGCGTTTGTATCCACCGAGGTGGTATGTTGGAGCAGAGCAGAACATTCGCAAACCACTGAACTACAACTGCTTTATATTGCGTGTCGTAGGGTATGTTCTTTATTCCGTATCTTCTATTTATTCCGTATTTTTTATTATATATTTTGCTCTTTCATAGAGTTCATCAAATGTGATTATCTCAGGAGATTTGAGATTCTGTCGAAATAATTCAAATGAAGAAAACTTATCCTCATTTATTCCAGATTCGCCAATGAATTGTTGAAGATTTCCTATTATCAGGATAGATTTAGGCTGATAAATAAACAGTTCCTCTCCAGTAAGATTTCCTGAAACATCTTTTATCTCTGTTTTTGTCGAAATGTTTTTGATAGATTTTTGAACAGATTTTTGAATTTGTGCAACGGCTCCGGATAATTCATCTGAATTTTGCCAACATTCAGTTCTGTACGGGGTTTTAGTATTCTTAATCAAATGTGAATTAGGCGTTTTAATTTCAGCAAAACAAAGTGAATTGATGAATCCCTTAGTTTTTAATAAGGCGTCAACTCGTTTTCCAGATGAATTGAAATCAAACCCAGATACTACTTGTTCAAGTTTCTTATCCTTCAATGGAGAGTTAAAGATGTAATCTAATCCGTATCCAAAAATCCATGTATTTTTTTCGAAGAATAATTGCCACAACCGTTCATCACTAGTGACTTTATACAACGATTTAAGTTTATCAAAATACTCTGGGTCATTTAGTAATTTCTCAAAATTGGATAATTGCTTTTTACGATAACCTAAAGTTACTATGTCAGATTTTGTAATATCATTCTTCAAAAACTCAATTAGAATCTCCTCATTTTTCATAAACAATCTCCTTGTCTGCTCTTTTGATAAAAGGATTTCTTCTAACTTTTTATCGTCAATCTTTATTGAAGTTTTATTATCTAAAGGCAGGTCAATAATACTATGTATGAAGTCAACAATTTTTTTAATCTCGTCCCCAATAAAAGAAAAACTTGCCTGATATGGATTGCCTGTTTTTAATGAGAATTTCTGAAAAGTTAAAACGAAAATACCCCTATTATCTTCAAAAAACTTTGCTACAAGTTCTTCTCTCTGTTTAGATGTAACTCTAATTACAAGCCCACCCTTTATTTTTGCAAAAGTGTACTCTTCAGGAGAGTCAATCACCTTTGAAACTATACGTATTTTTCTAATCTCCTCATTCAATGGGTTTTTCAGTTCAATCGATGGACTTATATATGTCCTATCTGGTCGTTTATTATTGAATATTTCAAAATCGTCTGTCATGTACTTATGTTTCTTTAAGAATTACCCACAACATGTTTTTTACGCAATAGTTATTCAACTTTTGTAAATAACAGATTTATAACATTCGTATATTGAATTGATAAATTATTAATTCTATTATAATATGTATTGTATATCAATAATATAACCTCAAATTATAAAGGTTGTTTTATTTTCATTTACGAATGTTTCATTAACACAAAAGTTTTGGTAGAAACCAACGTTTCTCATCAGTACCGGGTTATAGATGCAAAACTAACAAATATTTAGACAAATAACGAAAAATATCAATAATATCTCTATAAAAGTTAAAACGAGAGAAACAACAAGCTGAAGAATATTAAATCACTCTGCCTGAATTTATCGCTGTATATCTTTTCTCCGGATTCAGCAACTTCATATTGATCTCTCTCCGCTTTTTGGCTGTCAGCTTCACGTAGCCGGCAGTGACATCTTTCCTGGTGCTATGGCCGACCATCTTTCTAACCACGATCGGGTTCACAAGTAATTCACTCGTGAGGTGGGTGATGTAGCTGTTCCTGGTATAGGAGGTCGATAGATCCGGATCCAGCCCCAGCTCATTCGCTATCTGTTTGAGTGATGTGTTGATGGGATCTAAACTGAGCCTCATCGCGTTGATGATTTTTCGCTCATTGCTATCAGTGGGTTCAATGCCATTCAGGAAGGGGAAGATATATCCATCCTGATCTTTGTTTCCTTGCCGGTTGATGATTTCAATCATTGGAGGAAGGACGGGCACATAGATAAAGGTTGGTTTCGCTGTTTTTCTCAGTGTCTTTTTTCGTTGAAAGACGATTTCATTGTTCGACACATCGATGTTCTCATACCGTAACCGGCAGAGGTCCCCGAAATTCAATCCGTTGCAGTAGAACATGAATACGAATATGTCACGCGCGGTGGCCAGCATTACATTTTCTGTTTGGTAATCCTCAATTTCCCATATCTGCTCAATCGATAAAGCGATCTCTCTCCTGCCTCCCTCCGGAATGGCATATTTCCCCCTCGACACGCCAAAGGGGTACTTTTCAGCATTGATATATGGTTTTTCGCCCCTGCTATTGTTAATGATTGCTCTCAATGTCCTCATGTAGATTCCCATCGTGGCAGGAGAGATCTCAGTCTCGAACCAGAACTTCTCGCACTCTTCCAGGAACCCGGTGGTGATTTCCTCAAAATTGATCGTATGTTCAATATCAAGGACATCTTTCCCGATGGTAACATGTCGCTTCTCCCTACAGAGTGCGATGAATGCATTTTTATCAGTACGATTTTTTAGTTGTTTGAAATGCTTGAACCGCATCAATGCTTTGATGGTTGCTTTATATACTCCTGCACTACCAATTCTATACTCACTTTCTAAAAGCTCGATTTTTTGATGAAATGCTTCATTCAATCCTATTGAATCCGGAGAATTGTTGATGAGCATATCCAATGCATCAAATGAAAAAATATTCTTCTCGGCAAGACTATCGATTGCTGGTATTAGGGTTAATCGTAAATAACGATCGAGGGTTTGTTTGCAATCACTGTGCTTTCTTAAATCCCTGTTTACAAAATCATCCCAGTCATCGCTTGAGAATTCGAAACCGGTGAAAATGTGTTTCAACTTCCGATTAAAGGTGATTCTCCAGAATACTGGTGCTACTTCATCACTCACTTTACGGTATTTTCTTGTCAATATTACGGATACATTTCTGTTTTTATACTTAAAAACAGTTTTTTTGTTGGTTGTAAGTCCATTCTGTCTCATGCAATTATCAATCAAAAGTTGGGTAAACAATGGGTAAACAAATGTAGGAAAATATCTAAATATAACCCAAACTATCGAGTGTAATTAACATTGTTAATACCAATAAAATGCAGAATAACAGTATTATAGCAAAATATACAGTTTTAACTAAAACACACTTCAATTGACTCTTAATCAATGGGTCGAGGGTTCGAGTCCCTCCGGGGTCACTTCAAAATCAAGCACTTATCGATTCAAATCGGTAGGTGCTTTTTCGATTTAATGGGTTACTCATTTCACTTGTCTCCGTTTTTTAGTTTTTTACTAAATGGCTTTACATGCGAAAAGACCTTGTTAGATTCGCCTGCGGCTCTCAATCTATCAATATGAAGCTGCCGTCTTTTGCGGGAAGAACCGCTTAAATCTTATTTCAACAGATTCAGTCCATCTTTTGCCGACTGGTCAGCCGGGGAGATGATCAGCACGATATTGAAGAGCCGTTTTGCTTCATTCTTCTTGCCAAGAAAATATTTTGTCCAACCGCACATCAGGGTGGAATAGTAATCGAAGGGATACATGCGTTGTATCTTGTCGAAATAAATCTCTGCCTGCAGGAAATCTTTCCTGTAATAGTAGATATTTCCCAGTGCGTAGTTCACTTTCGAGTTCATCTTGTCGAGGGTGAGGATTTGCTTGTACACCTTTTCCAACTCATCACTGTTTTTCTGTGCTTCCAGTGGATAACAGAGACCCAGCAAGGCTTCCACAGCCTGTGGCTCCAGTTTTACGGCCTGTTGATAAAACTTCTTACTTGTTTCGTAGTCTTTTGAGAGATAATAGAGCCATCCCAGACGCAGCGACTTGTGGTAGTCGTAACCGTTCACGCCGTTCAGTTCATCTATCGCCTTTTCATAGTCGCCCGACGATTCATAACGATAGCTGGCGGCAAATATCTGCGATGGATCTACCTGGGCATTGACACCCACTGAGAGTAGCAGCAGGAGAATAAGTATCCCCGTTTTTTTATTTAAAAGTTCCATGACAATGCGATGTTTACAAGGTGATTATTGTATTTGTATGTGGTATAATTGATTTCTGAAAAGGCATATCCCTCTTTTTGCTGCCATTGATACCCCGCGTTCATCGTTATTTTCCTGAGATACCAGGAGAGGGAGAGACCCGCCAGTGCCTTGATAGGATCGTAGGTATCATATACCTGAAACGAACGTTCGGTAATATAATTCAAATGGTTCCCGAGGCTGGCATTTGCATCCAGCCATATTGGTCCCGACAGTTTCATCCCGAAATGCTGAGATAGTATGTATTGTTTCCTGAACCATCCATTGGGGGTGTAAACAAGGGCAGCAGTACTAATCCCATAGAAGTTGAGGTTCCCCAGCGGATAGTATGTAAGCGAGCCTTTTGCCTGATATTGATCTGTTTCCCCGAAGTTGGAATAAGCCACGGCAATTTCTGGGAGCGCATAGGTAAACCGTTTATTGAGAAAGGCAAGCAGCGAATAGGCTGAAATTCTCTTTCCGCTTGAAGTGTTGTAGGAGAACGGCGCTCCATAGCCTCTTGCAGCACCTTGACCTGTTGCCATGATGGAGATGTTGCCGGGTTTCCCTATGTTGTAATATCCTCCGGCACCCCCCCAGGTTATATTGGAGGGAGAGAAGAACTCCAAGGCTGCGACCAGCTGATGTTGTGAAAGATTGTCTTCCATTATCACCGTTGTACCGGCGGATCGCTGAAAGCGGGTATTATACAGCTGGTATCCCAGCTTGAATTTTGTCCGTTCTGATAGTTTGAACCCGACACCCAGGGTGGAGAAAATCATATTCTGGTATTGGTTGAGCGAGTCAAACCCTACGATAGTATGTGTGCCTGGCCTATTGTCGTTGGTCATATAACCACCGGAAAGAGATATCTTATCCATCACCGATGGGGTATACCCGACAATGGCCTGTGTATGAGGAGCCATTGTCTTGGCGAGGATGGCTGCATTTTCTTTCTGTCCGCTCAGCAGATAGGCATAGTATAGACTCTCCTTCAGAGCAGGATCGTCCGGCGTTTCTGAAAGCGTTTTCTTGTAAAACGTCGCTGCCTTTGCATAGTTCTTCAGCGCATAATAGGCAATAGCCGTACGGTAGTCGAGATAGTAGAAACTGATACCCTCTCGACGAGCTTTACGGCTTGTTCCGATCAGACTCCGGTAATCCCCGTCCAGGTACTGGCGGTAGGTGAGACTGTCGGTCTGCGTCATACGCAGATTATTAATCCTGGTCAGACTATCCATCTGCTCAGGGTGCAGGCTATCCTGAGCACGCAGGGAAGAGATTACCAGGATAACGGTAAGAAATGTTATTCCCAGTCGATACATAATATCCGTTTTTGTGCGTTAATCTCTATTTTTTTTCTGGTGATGCTCACCGTTACCTCTTTTCTTTGATGTAAGAAATGGAGGAACGATGTTTTCGTCGTAATGCGGTAACCAATTTTCTCCGGATAATGAATATTGTCTGCTTCAGAGAGTACCGACTCGTACCGTATGCGGGTAAACAGAATGAAGGGAGAGAGAAAATCCTGGATCCATTTCGTTCCCACAGGATGTTCTTTCGTAAGCGGTACCCAGTCCTTTATTGTAATTCCTTTTTCATTGGACAACAGCAGTTTGAAGCAGCTTCGATAAAAAAAGTAGAGGGGAGACGATTTCTTTCCTTCGAAATCGGTGAAATAGAATAGTGTTCCGTCATTCTCGAAGTAGGCTGTCGACCCGGTTTTATCGCAGCGAATGTAAGTTTTGTTATAGGCATCTGTCGCAATTCTCCACAACCATGCTTCATTCTCCTGTTTCACGCGGAGCAATCTGCCCGGCTTGGCCTGCATGGCTTCACTGGCCAGTGATGAAAGAGGTACATTATAGATGATGCTCCCCTCTTTGGGCGTTTCCCCGATACGGAGAACCGGTTTGTTGTCATGTTCTTCAAAAAAATAGCCGAAGGGGTAGGGGTGGGTCATCGCACCTATTTCCGGTGTCAGCTGTACCTGGAAATGTAGATGCGGCGCGGGGGAGCGTCCCGAGTTACCGCAGGCGGCCACTACTGTCCCCTTTTTTACATAATCACCGATGCGTACCCTGAAGCTATCCTTCCTGAGATGACTCATCTGTGTATAAAGACCATTCAGATGGTTAATGACAATGCTGTTTCCCCAGTTTTTCTCCGTGTCCACATTGTTGATGGTATTTTCATCGGTGATGTTACTAATCATGTAGACATAGCCGTCGGCGGGGGCCAGCACCGGCTTGTTATAACAATAAAACTCCTCCTTTTGGGCGCATTGTCCGAAGCAGCTCTTTCCCTCTTCGTCGGTAATTACAAAATCGAGGGCTTTGCCCCATTCCCCCAGATGGGTGATGCCCCCGTCATACCCCTGACTCACCGTCCACTTATCGAGAAACGGGAGTTGAAATTTGAAGAGCATGCCCTGACCGAAGCGCTGCATGTAATTGACGTTTTTGTATACTGTCTTCTCGGGATTGTAGTACTGAATGAAGGGAAAGATAAAAAAACGGTTATTGCTCCGTTGTTTAAGAATATACAGTACGAGCATCGACAGCAGGCTGAAGGAGAGGGTATAGGAGGAGATGCCGATACCTGCTATCAGGTTCTCGATACCCGTGTAGAACAGGAAGAGGACAGGAGTGAGCCCTATCACGAGTAGATAGCTGTAGCTGTTGGGGACAATGAAAAAACTGCCGATGGCCATTCCCCAGAAGATGTAGTTGACCCCGGCAAGATCCTGTGTCAGTTCACGGATATCAACCCCCATCAGCTTACTGGTCACAAACGCAAAGAAAAAGCCCAGAAAGGCGACTGTCGATTTAATTCTTGAATGGTAAAGCAACGCGATCACCAGTATTGCTCCCACCAGGATGCTGTCTGTAAAGAAGATGGAAGCCATTGTCTTCAGATAGTAGTAGAGCATTTGTGGCAGCTGCAGATGATCGAGGACGTGTACGGCATCATACCAGGGTACTTGCATCTGTTCTGCCAGCAACACCGTAAACCGCTCGAACGGCAGAATGGGTATGATATAGGTGAATGTATTAAAGGAGAGATCGACCAGTGCGAGCGTGAACACAAACGGGAGGGTGAGTATGGGTATCTGATGTTTCGCGAACATGGTTTCGAACCATATGGTCAGCATGAAGCCGAGGATAACAGCCAAGATAAAAAGAATACCAAAGGGAAGATTGAAATGAAACTTGTATACCATGCTGATGCCGATAAAGATGGCGTTAAAACCATACAGTCCGGAATTTATTTTCGCTTTGGAGAAGCCAAGCAGGTGGGCCAGAAGGTTTGTCATTGCCACGGCGGCAAGGCCTCCTGTACCGAGCCGGAAGTCAAGCATGCTCAGGAGCAACAGCAAAATGCCATATGCATTGTGCTGAGAGAAAAATATCTGGGCATAGCTGTGGACGATGCCGTTCAGGTGTAATTGTCCGTTGGATTGAATCTGCCACCCCATATCTTTTTTACTGCTTATATTCCCTGTCTTAAAGGTTGAAATTTTGCAGATGATCAGGCAAACGCTCCTGTTCCACGATGCTTTCCATTGTTTCGTTCTCGCGTATCAGATTCACCTTCCCGGTCGTATCGATCATCACCACGTTGGGACGTAGTGTAATGAACTGCATCCATTGTGTCATGTTGTATGCACCCACCTCATGGATTACTACCCTGTCACCTCTCTTCAGCAGTGGCAGGCTTACACTCTCGCGGATACAGTCGATATTCATGCACAGCGGTCCGTAAAGTGCCATCTCTTCGGCATGCTGTGTGAACTCCTGTGCCGGAGATATACGGTGATTATACCAGAAAGAGGTGAAGAGGATGTTCACACCGATGTCCAGTATGGTGGCTCGTCGTCCGTCGGAGAGGCGTTTGGTTGCCAGCACCGTGCCCAGCAGATATCCGGCTTCATCGATCAGCGCGCGTCCTGTTTCAAGGATCAGCAGCGGCAGCTCATCGGAACTGAAACCGAAATGCATGATCGTGTTCACGATGGCCTCTGCATAGTCGTCGAAGGTGGGAATGATATCAACTCCCTGAAGATAAGAGCCCTTGAGCGTATTTGAAGAGCAAAATCCGCCTCCCATATCGATGTATTTCACCTTTACGCCGGTCTTGTTTGCCGTAACCTGCGCCAGCTCGCACAATTTCTGCGTGGCAACGGCATAGGCACCGGGAGTAAGCATGTAGGTGCCGATATGACAGTGAAGGCCTTCCAGGTCGAGGTTCTTTTGGGTAGCGATTTTCATGATGGCATTCCAGGCCTCGCCCGATTCATAATTAAAACCAAAGCGATCCCATTGCGGATAAACGCCCGTATCCATCGTGACGCGGATGGCTACACGTGCTCTTTTTTCTGTTTCTTCCAGAATCTCTATCAGCGTGTATAGCTCGTCGAAGTGATCAATATGAATCAGTGAACGATTGTCGACCGCCCTCATTAAATCATCAGCAGACTTGTCGGGGCCATTGAAGATGATCAGGTTGCCGGGTACGCCGTTTCCCAGTGCTTTCCGGTACTCAAATCCTGAAACCACCTCTGCCCAGCTCCCTTCCTGATGAAAGACACGACAGACAGCATCCAGGTAGTTGGTCTTGTAACTCCAGGCAAACTGTACTTTCGGATAACGCATGGTGAAGGCTTTCAACGCCCGGCGATAGGTCTGACGGATCTTTTTCTCACTGATGACAAACAGGGGTGAACCATATTGATCCATCAGGTCACTGATCGCCACTCCCTCAATCTGTTTCACTGGCCTCTGCTCTGTTCTGCTGCCGAACTTATTCAGTAAACCCGTGTTCAGCTTCTGAATCACCGGTCGTTCATAGTCTGGTTTCATCTTTGTATCTTTTATTTCTACTACAGGTTAAGTCTTCCTTATATTACGGTGTGTTGTTGAACGATCTCGTCGCCGGTATGTCACGAGCGGTTATTTCTCACCGGCAGTTGAGATTTTCTCGAATTCAGAGATATCTACAATCATATCATAGGAGTAACGGATAAACATTTTTCCACTCCTATACTGTGTAAACGGTTTTACTTCTTCACCCAGTGCCATCTTCACCAGTGCTTCGGCGTGATTCTGTCCGCAGCCGTTTGCCAGGTAAACCCACGCCGGAAAACGGGGATTCATCTCAATGAGATAATACTCTTCTTTCCGGGTCTTGATAAACTCCAGTTCACAACCACCCCGCCACTGACTTTTTTCAATGATATTGCGTGAGATCTCCATCAGCTTGTCGTCCTCCAGCGAGATCCCCGACCAGGCTTTACCCTTGTCGGTGATATAGAGTTTCCTCATCGGCACGGCTCCAATACAGGTGCCTTTCCCGTTGCCCAG
>ENA-UOOM01003165-UOOM01003165.1-fermentation-metagenome-genome-assembly--contig:-NODE-3165-length-12338-cov-5.425629_pt1 | contig 12338 bp, 5 predicted proteins | sample MGYA00245781_ERZ724031 | MGnify/ENA primary metagenome ERZ724031 (study PRJEB28704, sample SAMN03018317) | fermentation metagenome | biome: anthropogenic terrestrial biome; feature: soil; material... | reverse complement strand
ACAGTGTTGTCGAGCATGCTAATGATTTTATCGGTCAGCGCTCAAACGGGCTCTGCGATAAACGTAAGGGGAACAGTAACGGATGCTGCAGGCGAACCGATCATCGGGGCCAATATCCTGATTCAGGGAACCTCAACAGGAACAGTTTCCGATTATGACGGCAACTTCACCCTTCAGGCACCCGCAGACGGAGTATTGGAGATCAGCTACATAGGCTACAGATCACAATCGATTTCCATCAACAACAGGACAACAATACCTATCGTTATGGAAGAAGACGCCGAACTGCTGGACGAGGTAGTGGTGGTTGGTTATGGCTCGCTGAGCAAAAAAGAACTATCCAGCTCTATCGTGCAGGTAAATAAAGAGGATTTTCAACAAGGAGCGGTCAGCAATCCAATGGAGTTACTGACAGGAAAAGTAGCCGGGCTGAATGTGAATAACACCGAATCGGCGAATCCAAACTCAGGTTCATCACTGCAGATTCGCGGAGCCACCTCAATTTCCGCATCGAACGATCCACTCATTGTGATTGATGGCGTTACCGGTGGGAACATACGGAACCTCTCTTCGCAGGATATTGAATCGATGACCGTGCTGAAAGATGCAGCATCTGCAGCCATCTATGGCACGCGTGGTGCGAATGGCGTTATCCTGATTACCACAAAGAAAGGTGCTGCAGCACCCGGAAAAGCACAGGTTACTTATGACAGCTGGATAGGTGTAAATCTGGCACATACACCCAGGGCCGTTCTAACACCGGACGAGTTTCGCCGCTCACGCCGTGGAACGGATTACGGAGACAATACGATATGGTATGACCTGCTTGTAAGGGATTTCTCCTACGATAACAACCAATACCTGTCGATTAATGGAAGCACCAATAACGGTCATTACGGTTCATCTTTCAATTACAAGAAAGCGACCGGTATAGATATCAAATCCGCCCGTGAGGAGTTTGCCGGACGTTTTGTCCTGGAACAGAGAATGCTGGAGAATCGACTTCAATTAAACGGTTCGCTCAATGCACGGAGGGTCAATGAGGAATGGGGAAATACCGGGATGTTCGACACGGCACTGAACATGAATCCCACTATGCCGGTATACAATGAAAATGGCACCTATTACCAGCCCACATCTCCCACGGGTGCACGCAACCCAGTGGCAGAAATGAAGGAGATAGACAACAACGGCCAGCGTCTCTATGTGCTGGGTACCGCTGAAGCGAAACTCAATCTTATTCAGCAGCAGAATCAACTGCTGAACACCTCCCTGAGCTATTCGTTACATTATGACGACCTGAAACAACAATATTATACTCCCTCCAGTTCAGGCGAGTCTTTCTGGGGCGGATACAAAGGCAGGGCCAACGTTCAATATCAGAAGTGGTATACTAACCGTCTCGAGTGGCTTTTAAACTACTCGCTCGACTTAAGCGACCACAGTTTCAAGGCTGTTGCCGGTTACTCATACGAAGAATCCCACTGGGAACGACTACAGGCATCAAACAACGATTTTACTTTCGACAACATCAAATGGCATGACCTGGGTAGCGGAAGTTTTCTTGCCGATGGAAAAGCAAGTATGGGCACGGGAGCTTCACTCTCTAAACTGATTGGTGTTTTCGGACGTGTGAACTATAACTGGAGAAACCTGGTCATGGCCTCCCTCTCTCTGCGTCACGAAGGTTCCACAAAGTTCGGGAAAGAACACAAATGGGGTTCTTTTCCTTCAGCCTCCATTGCATGGGAGTTGGCCAACATGAACTTTATGGAGCCGAATTCCGAATGGATTCAAAGCCTGAAGCCGAGAATCTCTTATGGTGTCACTGGCCGTTCTGATTTTGGAGCATACCAGTCACTGGCCACATACAGTACAAAAGCCCAATATTTCATCGACGGAGAATGGGTAAAAGGATATGCACCCTCCAACAATGCCAACCCACTGTTGGGATGGGAAAAAAGCATCAGTACAAATATTGGCGTTGATTATTTACTCTGGAACAGGGTGAGGGGGTCGATCGACTATTTTGACCGTCAATCCAAAGATCTCCTTTACAACTACACAGCTCCACAACCACCCTTTGTGTATCCCAATATCCTGGTCAACGTCGGGACTACACAAAACAGCGGTTTTGAGTTTGCAGTAGATGTTGATATATTCAAGGAGACACCGGTTCAATGGACCTCGGGAATAAATTATTCCTATGGCACCACTAAACTGAAACAGCTTTCGAACGACATCTATGAGGCATCCTACCTGGAACTGTACCTCAAACCGGGAGTAGGAACCAGCGAATACTTCTTCCGGGTTCAGGAAGGGGGAAAGATTGGTCAGTTCTATGGTTATGAGTTTGCCGGTATAGCGGATGGACAGATGATGATTTACGACAACGACAACAACCCCGTAGCTGTTGGTGATGCCAATCCTGAATACAAACGTTACATTGGGAACGGCACTCCCACTAGTTTCCTTTCCTGGAACAACACACTACGGTACAGGAATTTTGACCTGAACATATTCTTCAGGGGGGCATTCGGTTTCGACATCTTCAATATGGGAACCTATGGCATGGGATTAAAGGGAGCCGGAACGGACAATGTATACCGAACTGCGTATACGGAAAATAAAGAACTGTCGACCGGTGGAGGTGTAATCTCCTCGTTCTTCCTTGAAAAAGGAGATTACCTGAAACTGGAAAACGTCACCTTGGGTTATAACCTGAAACCCAAGTCCAATAAATATTTCGATCATGTACGCTGCTTCCTTTCAGCAAAGAACCTGGCTACATTCACGAACTACACCGGCAACGATCCTTCCATTGTGAGGGTAAACGGTATTGAACCGGGAGTTGACAGCAACAGCTCCTACCCCACAGCTACACAGATCAGCGCAGGAATTACGCTCAATTTCAAATAAGCAAGGGATTGGAAGTATTAATCGATACAAATTGAATCAATATGAAATCTAAAAAAAATTACCTTATAATATTAGCACTATTTGGTCTTTCAATGACTGCCTGCCTTGATCTCGGTGAAGAGGTGTTCGACAGGGTTGACTCCTCCATCTACTACCAGGATGAGAGCAGCGTGAAGAGTGCTGTTGCTTCCATATATGGGACGGGAGCATTGAGTTACATAGAGTATTTCTGGTATCTGCAGGAGTTTTCAGCAGATCAGGTAGCCTGGCGCTCGTGGAACGGTGGTCTTTGGGGATGGGATGAGGCAGAGAAGTTTGTCCTATCAAGTCACACCTGGACTCCCGACTCAAAAATAATCCGACAGACGTGGGAAACTGCTTGGACGACCATCGGATTATGCAATACACTTATAGAGGATCTGGAAAGCCTGGATCCTGCCAATCTCAGGATGAGCGAAGAAAAAATGCAGACCTATATCGCTGAAGTGCGTACCCTTCGGGCCTGGGCATACTACAATATCTACGAGGTATGGGGAGGGGCCCTACCCCTCAACATTTCGGCCGGATCCGAAATACCCGGCAGTGCATCAACCGATTTTGACGAAGGAAGCCGGATTATATTCAACTTTTTGATCAAAGAACTTGATGAAAGTTTGGACAACCTGACAAAGAACTCCGTTAACAGGATGAACCAGGCGGTAAACAGAATTATCAAGGCCCGGCTCCTGTTAAATGCAGAGCTTTTCATCAAACAACCCATGTACGACGAATGTGCCCTGCTCAGTCAGGAGATCCTAAACAGCAAGTACGGGGATTATTCGATTGCGGACGACTACAGAACGAACTTCTCTATTGAGAACGTGAACTCCCCAGAGGTGATCATGGCTTTCTCTTTTGAAGTGGGGCAATTGAACGGTGGATGGATGCGGAACATGCCTTTCCTACCCTACAATATTTGGGATTACTTTGGGGGGACCTACAATCAAAACGGATGGAACTGTACTATCCTGACACCCTCTTTTGACAATTCGGGCACAGTTCTTCCGTCCGGAGGCACAACCTCCCCAAAATCGTTTCTGGAAGCTCCCTACAATGACAAGCTGGGTGCTGTCTATGAACGATTCGACAATCGTGACATCCGCAAACAAAACTACGTGTACGATTCCGGTACTAGCAATTACAAGGGTATGTTCCTGAAAGGAGAGATCAAAGCCAACTACGGCAAGGGAGATCCTCTGAAAGCAGATGCCGACAGAGATGGACAGGGAATAGTGTATGTAGATCAGGTGGGCACTTTCCTCGGAAAGGGAAGAGAATTGGAAACGGTGATGTCACCGCGCTGGGGTGAAACAACCTCCGGTATTCGCCTGGTGAAATACCCCATCTACCCTTCATCTGCTGGAATTGATTTCCAGGATATCGACGAGGTTGAATTTCGATTGGCTGAAGTGGTCTATATGCTTGCTGAATGCAAGATGCGTGATGGCGATTCCAGTGGAGCCAAAGAGCTGGTGAATAGCGTAAGACGGCGTTACTTCTCCGCATCAGACTGGGCAGTGGTGAAAGATCAGCCGGGACCTGGTTTTACTGCATTCGACATGGATTGGATGCTAAGCCAATGGGGACTTGAATTTTTATCAGAGGGACGTCGTCGCAGAACAGATTTGCGTCGCTTTGACAAATTTACTCAGGGGCAATGGTGGTTCTTTGGACGTGTAACAGAAGACGGGAAAGAAATACCGGCAAAAAGAGACAGAAAATATGAATGGTATCCCTTACCTTCGTCTGCTTTGATGGTCAATCCCGGACTGGTACAAAACCCCAATTATCAATAATTTCAACAGATAAGCAATTATGAAAAAAATAATATACATTTTGCTGTTACTCCCATTCATCACACTTTTCAGCGGATGCAATGACCTGGAAGAAATCGTTTTTGACCACGAGTTACAGCAATTCCCGACAAAAGAAAATGCAATACTCCTGGAAGTAATCATGCCCAAGGGAAGTATCGCTGACGATGAATATTACATCATCGGGGATTTCAATGGCGGAACAGATGCTATTGGAAATCCGGAGTGGAAGTTGGAGAAAGCTCCCGGGAGCAACATCAAATGGGGTATCTACCTGTTGCCTTCATCGTTTCAAAATGGAAAAACTCTGGCTGACGGATTCACTTTTTATGCAAAAAAGCAAGGCGCGGAACGATCGGTGAAAGATGAAGCCGTCGTGCATATACTGGATGTATCTGTGGGTTCTTTCACAAATGTATGGGTCGACAGATGGGAGTCTTATTTTGGAGAGCCTGTGAAAGAAAGTTACTCCATCTATGTAAACGATCAAACTGGATGGGACGAACTGGCCTTGTATGTATGGGGCGACCTGGAGGTTGCCGGATGGCCGGGAATCCTGCCTACCGGAAGTGAAGAGATCAACGGCGTTACTTATACCGTTTTTGACATGGGCAAAGAAGCAAAAGATGCAACGTTGAACTTCATTTTCAATAACAACAACAAAGGAAAGCAGTTCGATGCCATGCAGGATTTCACGCTCGACCGAGACGTATACTTGATGATTACTGAGAACAGCTACGAGGAAGTAGATCCTAATGTGGCTCCCTACAACGGTTATACGGTATATGTAGACAATCAAACCGGATGGGACGCATTGGCTCTCTACGCCTGGGGTGATGCCGAACCGGCCGGGTGGCCCGGCTTACAGCCTACCGGCACAAAAGAGATCAACGGTGTCAACTATACCTATTTTCAGATGGGTGAAGAGATGAATGATAAATCGCTCAACCTCATTTTCAACAATAACGGCAACAATATTCAATTGGCAGATATACCTGTCGTCCTAAACCGCGATTTTTATTTCCAAATCACCTCGAGTGGAGGAGTTGAAGTGGATCCGGAAGGAGGTCCGGAAGGTTTTAAAATTTACGTGGAAAACAACAGCGGGTGGGATGCGCTGGCTCTTCACTACTGGGGAGATGGAGTAACCGGCACCAATTGGCCTGGTTTAACACCATCGGGAACCAAGGAGATTGGTGGCGTAAGCTATCTGTTTTTCGAGTTACCTGCCACACTGAATGGTAAGTCTATCAATACCATCTTCAACAACAATGGAGCTGGTGCACAGTTCAACGGCCCCAGCATTACGGTTGATAAAGATCTCTATTTTTCAATCACTGCCGAATCTGCTACAGAGGTCGATCCGAATAAGGAACAGGGACATGTTGTGTACGTTGCCGACAACAGCGGGTGGGATAAACTGTCACTCTATTACTGGGGTGAGGGGGTTGCGGATCCCGGGTGGCCGGGGCTCGCCCCTGCCGGCACGAAAGAGGTAGGCGGAGTGACCTACAAGTATTTCGAATTACCCGTTGCCGTCAATGACAAATCGCTGAACCTCATCTTCAATAACAACGGAGCAGGTGCTCAATTCGATGGTCCGACCATTGTCGCCAACAAAAATTATTACTACCAAATCACGGCGACTGCGTATGTGGTAATTACCCCATAGTCTATTTGTAAATTCTTGAATTACGCAGCATGAAAATAAAACATAAAAAGTTAAGGATCTCGCTCTTGCCGGTTGTATTGACCTTGTACCTGTTCATCAACTGCAGTGGAACCACGGAAGAGCCTGTGATTATCAATCCTCCGGTTGTTGAAACTGAGAATGAGTGGATAATCTATGAAGTTAATCCGGGTCTATTCACGAAGAGGAGTGTTTTTAACGAAGTCGCATCACGGCTGGATGACTTGGAAGAGCTGCACATCAATGTAATCTGGTTGATGCCCGTTTACGAGCAGGGTGAGTTAAAGGCTATCGGTTCACCATACTGCGTCAAAGACTACAACAAGCTCAATGAAGATTATGGCACAATGGACGAGCTCAGGACACTTGTCTCCAAGGCCCATGCCAAAGGGATGAAAGTGATTCTTGATTGGGTAGCCAATCATACCTCGTGGGACAATAAGTGGATAGTGAATAAATCGTGGTATACCCAGGATTCCAACGGAAATATTGTTTCTCCTCCGGGAATGAACTGGAACGATGTGGCCGATCTGGACTACGCAAACAATCAAATGCGGGAAGAGATGATCAATGCCATGAAGTACTGGATTACGGAAGCTGGAGTAGATGGATACCGGTGTGATTACGCAGAAGGTGTGCCGGGCGATTTTTGGAAAGATGCTATCCAGGCATTGAAATCCATAAAGAGCGATGGCTTGCTGATGTTGGCTGAAGGTGGCAATACCAATCTCTTTTCCTACGGTTTTGACATGGTATATGGTTGGGATTTTGCCTACAAGCTCCAGGATCTTTACAACGGCAAGATAACTGTAAAAGGTTTGTTCGACACTCACCAGAAAGAGTATCTGGGTGTCCCCGAAGGGAAACAGCGCATGCGATATATCACCAACCATGACATGGCCTCTGAACACTCGCCTGTTCAGGCCTATAAGGGTGAAAAAGGAGCTCTCTCCGCGTTTGTGATTGCAGTAACAATGGGAGGGACACCTATGGTCTACAGTTCACAGGAGGTAGGGTATCCCTCCGCTCTCTCATTCTTCGGATTTCGGGAGATCGACTGGGAAAGTAATTTGTCCTATTTCAATCAGTACAGGACAATCATGGATATCTATGCTGCCTCTGAAGCTTTAAGGAAAGGAGAACTCAGGAGTTATGACAATACCGGCAAGGTAATCTCTTTCCTCCGTAAAAGCAACAAGGAGAGGGTATTGATTATGGTGAACACTTCTGACCAGGTCCAGGAAACAAAGATACCCATCGAATTTGCCCATGAAAAGGGAAAAGACCTGACGACTCAATCGACAGAGACACTACCGTCATTATTGACGTTGCAACCTTTCCAATTTAAGATCTGGAAACTTTGAAAAGATGATTTGAGTCAGTCTGTAGAACTGTCAGGATAAAATGGGCAATTTAATCCTGGCAGTTCTTTTATCCAGCATACAATCACTAACATTCAAGATCATGCATAAAGTAATTTTATTCTTACTCCTAATCTCCTCAACACTGTTCGTTAAAGCTCAAATCAACGTCGAACCCGCTTTCTGGTGGTCCGGAATGCAGGAGACTGAGCTACAGCTGATGATTTCGGGCAAGGAGATTGCCTCGTACAAGGCAACCGTCAACGCAAAAGACGTTTACCTGAAAGAAACGGTCTTACTCGAAAATCCCAACTATCAGATTTTGTACTTGGACATTTCGGGCAGCGCTCCCCAAAAGTTCGAAATCGTTTTTACTGAAGGAAAGAAGAAAATCTCGTATCACTACGAACTGAAAACACGAAATCCCAAAAGGAAGGAGATGAAAGGTTTCGATTCGTCTGACGTTTTATACTTGATCATGCCCGACCGGTTTGCCAACGGAGACCCCACGAACGACCAGATCCCGATGCGTACAAACTACAAGGTGGACCGAAAAAACCCCAATGCCCGCCATGGCGGTGATATTAAAGGTATCTCCGACAGGTTAGGCTACCTCTCCGACCTGGGCGTAACCGCCATCTGGCTCAACCCGGTTCTGGAAAACGACATGGAAGGTGGCTCCTACCACGGATACGCCACCACCGACTACTACCGGGTGGATCCCCGCTTCGGCAGCAACGAGGAATATGCGCAGCTGATTGAGGATGCACATAAAAAAGGGATGAAAGTGGTGATGGACATGATCTTCAACCACTGCGGCAGCGACCATCCCTGGTTGACTGAGGTGCCTTCTCCTGACTGGTTCAACAACCTGGAGGAGTATGTGCAGACCTCGCACATGAAAGAGATGTATTTCGACCCCTATGCTTCGGAGTACGACAAGAGCAGGATGGTAGACGGCTGGTTCGTACCCACTATGCCCGATCTGAATCAACGCAATCGCCACGTAGCAAAGTACCTGATCCAGAACAGCATCTGGTGGATTGAATACTCCGGCGTGGACGGTATCCGCCAGGATACTTATCCGTACGCCGATTACAACATGATGATTGACTGGTGTGACGCCGTTTACAAAGAATATCCGGCATACAATATCGTGGGAGAAGCATGGTTGAACAATCCTATTGGAACAGCATTCTGGCAGAAAGACAGCAAACTTAACAACCGCGAGAATACAAACCTTAAATCGGTGATGGACTTCCGCTTCATGGGACTGTCACATACAGCTTTCGTTGAAGAGACCACCGAGTGGAACGGAGGGCTCCACGGCATCTACGACCACATGACCTACGACTTCATCTATCCCGATATCTACAACGTGCTGCGCTTCCTCGACAACCACGATACCGACCGCTTCCTGAAAAAATATCCCGAGAATCTCTCCGGCTGGAAGCAGGCGATCACTTTCCTGCTTACCATGCCCGGAACGCCACAGATCTACTACGGCACCGAACTGCTGATGAACGGCAACAAGAGCCGCAGCGACGGAGATATCCGGCGAGATGTGCCTGGCGGGTGGCCCGGTGATAAATCGGATCATTTTGCCCGGGAGGGACGCGACACTCTCCAGAACGAGGCATTCGACTTTCTCAGAAAACTGTTGCATTGGCGGAAAGGAAACGAGGTGATCGCACGTGGAGGAATGAAGCACTACGTCCTGCAGAAAGGAGTCTATGTTTACGAGCGCTTCTTAGGCGACGAGAAAGTTCTGGTGGTGATGAACGGCACCTCTAACGATGTGGAAATAAACCTTGACCGCTATGCAGAGTCTATACAAGGGTTGAGCAGTGCAACGGATTTTCTTTCCGGTAAAACCCTCCCCTTAGGTGATAGGCTTACCCTTTCTCCCAAAGAGGTGTTGCTGCTGCAGTAAACAAACACGATCGCGTCATATGCATAATTCGTAACGAAGAAATTTACAATGAAATATCCCGTTAAAACCTTTCTCTACCTGTTGCCGCTCCTCTTCGTCCTCTCTTGCGGGGATGACCCGGTAATACCACCCGATACCGAACCCAAACCGTCCTCCATCAAGGAAGGAGTCTCCTGGAGTCCCGAAGCAGCAGATGCGGACAAGGAACTCACCATCACATTTAAAGCAGCATCAACATCCCCTCTATTCGGTTATATGGGCGATGTGTACCTTTATGCCGGAGTTATTTCGGAAGGACAGTGGATCTTTCAGCCTTCTTCCTGGACAGATAACAATACAAAATACAAAATGACGAAAGTCGCAACCAATGTCTGGAACATAAAACTTTCTTCAAGCATTCGGAATTGGTTCGGTTCAGGAACAACACCGGTTACAAAGCTTGGTATTATTGTACGAAGTTCTGATGGTACAAAAAAAGGAATTAACAACGATTTTTTTATCCCTGTTACCGATGGCATGTATAAACCATTCCAACCCGGAGCGGTTAAAACAGAAACACTTCCTGCAGGTGTGAGGCACGGGATCAACATCGTAAATAACAGCACAGTTACGCTTGTGTTATACGATAAAGACAAAAGCGGAGCGCGAAAAGATTTTGCTCACGTTATCGGTGATTTTAACAACTGGACGTTAACCAACGACGAAAAATCGCAAATGTTTCGCGACGAAACCGCAGGAGTGTGGTGGATAACACTTACGGGATTGGATGCTAAAAAAGAATATGCTTTCCAATATTATGTTGGAAAAACAGGTGCAGATCCCATTAGACTTGCCGATGCGTATTCGCGTAAAATTCTCGACCCTTCAAACGATCAATATATTCCGTCATCCACCTATCCGGAGAATAAAACCTATCCGTCTGGTGGAATTGGGGTTGTATCGGTTTTCAACACTCGGCCCGATACATACAGCTGGAAAGTTTCTGACTTCAGAACTCCTGCTCCCGAAAATCTGGTTGTTTACGAAATGCTTTTCCGTGACTTCACCGCAACCGGAGATATCAACGGGGCGATGGCAAAGCTGGACTACCTGCAGTCGCTCGGCGTGAATGCCATTGAACTGATGCCGGTGCAGGAGTTCGACGGCAACGATAGTTGGGGGTATAACCCCGCTTTCTTCTTTGCCATGGACAAGGCCTACGGCACCGACCGGATGTACAAGGAATTTATCGATGCGTGCCACCAGAGAGGCATAGCAGTGATTCTGGACGTAGTATACAACCACGCCACCGGTGCCAATCCGTTTGCTAAAATGTGGTGGGATACGGCGAACAACCGCACAGCGGCAAACAACCCCTATTTTAATGTTACCGCACCACATCCGTTTAGCGTATTCCACGATTTCAACCACAGCAATCAATTGGTACGTAACTTCGTGAAACGGAACCTGGAATTCCTGTTGGAAGAGTACAATGTTGATGGTTTCCGTTTTGATCTCAGCAAAGGTTTTACGCAAAAACAATCTTCAGATGATGGTGTATTCAGGATATACGATCCTAACCGAATCTCATACTTGAAGGAGTACCATTCGGTCATCAAGGCAAAAAAACCGGATGCGTTGGTAATTTTGGAGCATTTTGCCGACGACAGGGAAGAGACCGAGCTCGGTAATGCCGGAATGATGGTATGGCGAAATATGAACGACACCTACTGTCAAACAGCGATGGGTTATCCGATTGACCAGAACAATCCCAATCGTTCAGATTTCTCGAGAACCTATTACAATGCCAACCTACCCCGTCCGGCAAACAGTTTGGTATCGTACATGGAAAGCCACGATGAAGAGCGTGCTGCTTTCAAACAAGTGGCTTTTGCCCAAACACCTCTTAATTCGGATTTAACAGCCCGAATGAATCAATTGGCTACAAACGCAGCTTTCTTCTTCCCTGTTCCCGGACCTAAGATGGTATGGCAATTTGGTGAATTAGGATACGATGTTTCGATTGATGAAAACGGACGTACCGGTAAAAAACCTATCAAGTGGGGTTATTACGATGTTTCACAACGAAAAGCCCTCCACGATACGTACGCAAAACTGATCAATTTGAGAAAGAACCACAGTGAATTGTTTACATCTACCGCCACATTAAACTGGAAAGTTTCAGCAAGCGACTGGACGGGAGGCCGTTTCCTCACCCTCTCCTCGTTCGGAAACAGCAAGCAGATAGTTATCGTTGGCAATTTCACGAATACAGCCATGAATGCTTCAACAACGTTCCCGAAGACAGGGACGTGGTACAATTACATGAACAGTTCGGAAACCCTGAACGTAACCTCTTCAACGATGAATATTGCCATTCCCGCCAACAGTTTCAGGATCTATTCCACGTTTGCACCGTAAACAAACTGTTCACGGAAAATGAAATCCGCAAAAGCGTGTGGCGGCTCAAAACCGACGCACGCTTTTCTGTTTGCGGATATGAAACTAAATGTTAACTTTGCAACATCATTTTCTTAATCACATAACCCTATGAAGTCAATTGCAATTATATACGGCTCCAGCACCGAGAACACAAAAAGAGC
>ENA-UOOM01003163-UOOM01003163.1-fermentation-metagenome-genome-assembly--contig:-NODE-3163-length-12346-cov-75.915141_pt1 | contig 12346 bp, 6 predicted proteins | sample MGYA00245781_ERZ724031 | MGnify/ENA primary metagenome ERZ724031 (study PRJEB28704, sample SAMN03018317) | fermentation metagenome | biome: anthropogenic terrestrial biome; feature: soil; material... | reverse complement strand
GGTGGATACACGCTTCTGTGCATACAAAAGCCTACAACCATACAATCGGAACCCAAAAAACCGCCAGGAAAGAGGTTAAAACCGCTGAAACAGCGTTCCATATTTACGCAGTGGAATGGACCGCAGACTATATCAAAGGATTCGTGGATGGCGTGGAGTATTTCCGGTTCAACAACGATGGTGCCGGAAACAAGGAGACCTGGCCTTTCAATGTGCCCTTCTACCTGAAGCTGAACCTGGCATGGGGCGGCAATTGGGGTGGCGCACAGGGTGTAGATGAGTCGAAGCTGCCTGCTACCTACGAGATCGATTACGTACGGGTGTATCAAAAGAAGTAGAACCAAGAGACAAAACATAAAAACAAGAGCTTAGCGGATTGCTGAATGCTTAAAAAAACATAAAATGAACACGAACAAAATTTTCTTTTTTTCCTTTTTTATTCTGTTACTAACTGCCTGTAACGGCGGTACCGGAAAAACCGGGATGACCCTGGATACCGGCGTGGAAAAAAAGATCGACAGTATCCTGTCACAAATGACGCTGGAAGAAAAAGTGGGGCAGATGGCTCAGTTCACCATCGATTTGATCGGAAAAGGAGGAAATGCCTATTTCAGTAACGAACCTTTTGAGGTGGATCCGGCCATGCTCGATACCGTGATTGGGAAATACAAGGTGGGCTCCATCCTCAACACCAGTAACAACCGGGCGCGTACTACCGAAGTATGGGAAAATACCATCAGAACCATACAACAAAGGGCATTGCAGGAGACGGGTATTCCGGTAATCTATGGCATAGATGCCATCCACGGTACTACATACACGGCAGGAGGAGTCCTCTTCCCGCAGGCCATCGGTATGGCGGCTACATTTAATACAGGACTGATGAAAGAAGGATCGCGCATCACTGCTTATGAAACACGGGCAAGCAACATACCCTGGACCTTCGCGCCAACGATGGACTTGGGAAGGGATGCACGCTGGTCCCGGCAGTGGGAGAGCTATGGCGAAGATGCCTACCTCAACGCACAGATGGCGGTGGCCTCTACCCTTGGCTTTCAGGGAGAGGATCGCAACAACGTAGGTAGCCAGCATGTTGCGGCCTGTTTGAAGCACTACATGGGTTACGGCGTACCGGTGTCTGGCAAGGACCGTACTCCGGCGGTAATCCCGGAGAATGATTTGCGGGAAAAGTATTTCGAGCCTTTTCGTGCGTCCATTGAGGCAGGTGCTCTTTCGGTGATGGTCAACTCGGGAATGATCAACGGAGTCTCTACTCATGCCGACTACCGGCTGCTTACGCAATGGCTGAAAGAGGATCTCGATTTCGATGGAGTTATTGTGACTGACTGGGCGGACGTGCAGAACCTGCTGAGCCGTGACCGTGTGGCCGCTGATTACAAAGAAGCCGTCAAAAAGGCGATCAATGCCGGTATCGATATGGTGATGGAACCCTACAACCTCGCTTTCTGTCCCACCCTGATACAACTGGTTCAGGAAGATCAGGTTCCCATGAAACGGATTGATGACGCAGTACGCCGGGTCTTGCGCTTGAAATACCGGCTGGGACTTTTTGACCGTCCCTACTGGCCGCGGGAAGAATATCCCGATTTTGGGAACAGCGGGAACGAGGAGGCGGCAAAAGCAGCAGCGGATGAGTCGATTACCTTGCTGAAAAATGATAACAATATCCTACCCTTGCCTCCTGCTGCACGAATCCTTGTTGCAGGCCCCAATGCTCACTCCATGCGTACGCTCAACGGCGGATGGAGCTATTCCTGGCAAGGAGAAAAAGTAGAGGAGTTTGCTCAGGACTACAACACCATCTACGAAGCGTTGCAGCAGAAATTTGGAGCATCCAACGTGAGATATGAACCCGGTGTTACCTATAAAATGGACGGACAGTACTTCGAGGAGAATGCACCCGAAATAGCAAAGGCTGTCACAGCAGCGGGAGGGGCGGACTATATCGTGCTTTGCCTGGGCGAAAACTCTTACTGCGAAACGCCCGGGAACCTGGATGAGCTTACTCTCTCTGAAAATCAAACAGAATTGGCATTGGCGTTACAAAAAACAGGTAAGCCCCTGATTCTGGTGCTGAATGAAGGACGTCCACGACTGATCCGCAAAATTGAACCGGGTGCTATGGCGGTTGTGCAAACCTATCTGCCTGGAAATTTTGGAGGAGATGCGCTGGCGGATATCCTGAGCGGCGATGTGAACCCGAGTGGAAAACTGCCTTACACCTATCCGAAATACGAACAGGGCCTGATTACCTACGACCATAAACCCAGTCAGAATATTGACGGAAAGATGGAAGGTGCCTACGATTACGGGGCGCAGACATCGGTACAGTATCCGTTTGGCTATGGACTGAGCTATACTTCTTTCGATTATAGCAATCTCCGTGTGAGTAACACACTTTTTACGGCGGAAGATGTGTTCTCCGTATCAGTAGATGTTACCAACAGCGGAGCCCGGGAAGGAAAAGAGGCCGTGTTGCTCTTTAGCAGTGATCTGGTAGCATCCCTCTCTCCCGATGTACGCCGCTTGAGAGCGTTTGAGAAAATCTCGCTGAAGCCGGGAGAGACCCGGACAGTCACTTTCGAAATGAAAGGCAATGAGCTGGCCTTTGTCAACGAACAGGGGCATTGGGTACTGGAAGAAGGTGAGTTTATGCTGCAGGCTGGAAACCAGACCGCCGGTATTCGTTGTACGGCGACAAAAATCTGGGAAACGCCCAACAAATAAGATGAACTATTTCGTTAAGCTAAATGAGAAAAACTAAATTTGTTCGGACTTTGCCATAGCGAGAAAATGCCTAATAAATAGAAATATAAAATTCAAAACAGTTTCTTGGTGAATAACTGGCGACAGAATTGATGTAACGGGAGCACTTTTGATAGAGGTGCTCCCGTTTACTTGTTATTGCTCCCGGATAGGTTCTACGGCAGGGCCTATCCTTTATTTTTTCTTTTTCTCGGCTTTTTGTCTTCCTTAAAATGAATCATGCGTGATTCTATTCCATAAGCCGCGATATAGTTCTGGATTAGCTCCAGAAACTTCGCGCCGAAGCGTTCTGTTTTAACTTTTCCGAAACCGTGGATCCTCAGTAACTCCTTTTCCGTCTCCGGTAGGTAATCCGCCATTTGTACCAATGTTTTTACTGAAGCCACAATATAGACCGGCAGATTTTCCTCTTTGCTGATGCGGTTACGGAGCTGTACCAGCTCGCTTAGTAGTTCGGGGTGGATCGATTTCAACTGTATCCCCGTGCTGTCACGGCTGTAGGAAGTGAGGGAGAAAGGAGGTTGCCTGAACTGGCGTCGCGCATTGTAATACGACTCTATGCAGAAGTTATCTGAAGTCGCAGAGATCAGGTGCGCCTTCAGGGCTGCCGCTACAAATAGGGAAACGATGTCCTCGTCGTATTCCTGCGCATTTGCCTTGCTATCCGTGGTTGCGGTCGATTCCTGCAATGTCCGCAGCAATGTTTCTATTTTTTCGGTGAAATAGGATGAGGATGCTCGGAGGCGTTCTGCAAAAAAAACCTTGTTGACGGGTGTTTGCCCGGTAATATGTTGTAACTGTATCCTGAATTTGCCGGCTACCTGCTCCAATTCCGTCAACTGATTACAGACCTCACTTACGAAAGGAACAGTTCCCTCGCTGAAAGAAGATTCGTTTTCCTGAGTATTGGAGTACCAGGAACGTGCTGCCTGGAGAAGCGGGTCGAAGTCATACAGTTGCAGTAGCAGGTTGATGCTGAACTGCTTCTTTGCCAACTGCAACTCTCCGGCAACCTGGTTTTCTTCTGGTTTAGAGGAGGAGAACCGGACAACCTGTTCGTCTACCCCTATGCTGTAACGGTTAATCGGACTTTTCAATACCAGGCTGTCGAGCGACCGGCAACGGCTCAGTGCCACATACACCTGTCCCGGTGAAAAGGCTTTCCCCGCGTCGATGATGGCCTTATCGAAAGTAAGTCCCTGGCTTTTGTGGATGGTGATGGCCCAGGCGAGCCGCAGGGGAATTTGTTTGTATGTGCCGATTATTTCCTCTTCCACCGTATTGGTCTCCGAATGGGTGGTGTATCGGATATTCTCCCAGAGTACAGGAGAAACGGTGATTTCTTCCGTGTCGTCCGGACACTGTACGGTGACACCCTCTTCCAGGATGTGTGTGACCGTGCCAATTTTACCGTTGAAATAACGTCGCGGTACTTCCGTATCGTTTTTCACGAACATTACCTTGGCGCCTTCCTTCAGGATGAGAACCCGGTCCACGGGAAAAGCATTGTCGGGGAATTCCCCTTTCACCACCGCATGGAACGAATGAGCGGTTGTGTTAATTTTTTCCAGCTCGGCACTATTGATCGCATCGGCGCTGAAATTATGCGTGGTGAGCGTGATGTAATTTTCTTCAGGCGTCGGGTTAAAGTGCGGGTCGTAACGGCTTTGCAAGAGCTCGAGCCCTTCAGTTGAAAGTGAGTCGTTCCTCACCTGGTTCAACACATCGATAAAAAGGTTGTCGGACTGCCGGAAGATCTTGTCGAACTCCACATAGACCGGTGGGTGTTCCTGGATGACGCGACTGTGAAAAAAATAAATTCCCCGGTAGTAGTCCGACAGGATCCGCCACTCATCGGCCTTGGCCACGGGCGACAGTTGGTATACATCCCCGATAAAAACTACTTGCACACCGCCGAAGGGTTCAGAACGCCTGTGGCGCACACTGCGAAGCACCGTGTCGATGGCATCCAGCACATCAGCTCGCACCATGCTGACTTCATCGATCACCAGCACTTCCAGTTCACGAATCACACGACGCCGGGAGCTGTTCATTTTCATACGGGCAATCAACGCTTCACATCCGGCAGGTGTTGGCGTAAAAGGGGTAAACGGCAACTGAAAAAAAGAATGGATGGTTGCCCCACCCGCATTAATGGCCGCTACACCCGTTGGTGCTACCACGGCTACCTGTTTCGTGGTTTCCGTACGAAACCGGTGCAGAAAAGTCGTTTTTCCCGTGCCGGCCTTTCCGGTGATAAATATATTCCTGCCGGTATAGGTGACAAATTCCTTCGCACATTCATATGGAGAGAGGTAGGACATTTTTTCCATTACCTGTAAAAACAGGGATATTTGTTATTGAACCGGTACCCGATACCCAACATCAGGTAATTCGGCGTTTGGAAGTTCTGAAGATTATAGCCGATATGGATAAACGAATTTCTGGTAACTTCCACTTTAAGCGCCAACATCTGGTATAGTCCGGCCAGGTCGCCACCTCCGTGGACGATATTCGAACCGATACCCACACCCACCGTAAAGTAAGGCATCACATACTCCGCCCGTGCAGAAATACCTAAAGCCAATTGTTTGTTAACCGGTGGATTATGAAACGTGTATCCGGGATTTTTACCACCAGGCTCAACAATATAGTCTTCGGTATACACGTTTGCACTGCTGTCGTAAATACCGTCCAGCGATAAACCGGCACGCAGCTTGTAACCAAAGTTATACATGGGGTTGATATTGAAGCCGCCTACCGGATATTCGTGCGGTGAGGCTATTCCTTTGCCTTCAAGATAAACACCTTTTCGCCGCCACGAACCGAACAAAACAATATCGTAACTCACATGGCGGGGAAAATCTGCCACTGCTCCCCGGTATGGGGACTGCCGGGACATTATACTAGGATTAAGCGTGTACATCAGCCCCAGCTTGACTCCTGCCGTATTTAATCCTGCATTGGGAAACTGTGTGTTCCCGTTGGAAAAGTGTGCGATGCTGATACCCCCAATCAGGTTGAAGTATTGTGAAAGTGTTTGGTTGAGATAAAATCCGGTGTTCATATATGCGTTTATTTTCGAGCCGATGACGCGGCTATCCGGATTTGTTTTGGGATGGTAAGGTTTCCATCCGCCCGATAACCCGAAGTTCCACTCGTAATGAAGCGACAACTTGGAGGTCATTTGTGCTAAACGAGCACCTTGAAACAAATACACGGCAAGGGGGGCTCCCAATTGCTGAGGCTCGCCAAACGTAAAATATGCAACTCCAATCCCTTGGTGCGGTATACCGTAAATGCTCCCTGCAGGGGAGCCGGGCTTAAATTGAAAGGAGTACTTCAGGTGGGTGGAAAACGAATTCCGAATGGGTTTGGAGCGGGCATTCTCGCCTTTCAGAAAATTATGGGTAGGAATAATGTATCCCGGCCGGGCTTCGAATTCCAATCTGTTCCGGAACCTATCCGGTTGGAGCACAGAATCTGAACGTGTTTGAGCGGACGAGGGTTTCGTGGCGAAAAACAGGAAAACAGTAGCAAAAATTAATAATTTGTATGTGATTTGTTTGTTCATAAAAATCTAATCCCCGATTCCCAACTCCGCAATCCGATTACATCCTTTCCGGCACTTCAATCCCAAACAATACCATTCCCTTTTTGATGGTTATGGCTACGTTCTTCGAAAGCAGCAGGCGGAACGCACGCAGGGCTTCGTCCTTTTCACGCAGCATGGGGAAATCGTGATAGAACTGGTTGAATTCTTTGGCCAGATCGTACACGTAATTTCCGATTAGCGAGACGTTGTATTCGTCTCCGGCCTGTTTGACGATATCCGGAAATTCAGCCAGCAACTGCACCAACCCTTCTTCTTTTTCAGAAAGAACAATGTCTGCCTGCATTGATTCAGGAACAGGAATCCCTTGTTCCTCGGCTTTGCGCAAAACTGATTTGATGCGGGCGTGGGTGTATTGGATAAACGGACCGGTATTCCCGTTAAAATCAATGGATTCTTTCGGATTGAAGGTCATGTTTTTTTTCGGATCTACTTTCAGAATGAAATATTTCAGGGCCCCCATTCCAATCATGGTTACAACACGATCGGCTTCCTCTGGTGTTACACCGTCCAGCTTTCCCAGTTCTTCCGAAGTTTCGCGGGCGGTCTGAATCATCTCGGCCATCAAATCATCGGCATCCACTACGGTCCCTTCACGCGATTTCATCTTGCCTTCGGGCAGTTCCACCATCCCGTAAGAGAAATGGACCAATCCTTTTCCGAATTCAAAACCCAGCTTATCGAGCAGTATGGAGAGCACCTGGAAATGGTAGTTTTGTTCATTTCCAACCACGTAAATCATGGTGTCTATGGGATAGTCATCGAACCGGAGCTTCGCTGTGCCGATATCTTGCGTCATGTACACTGAAGTTCCGTCGGAGCGAAGAAGGATTTTTTCATCAAGCCCTTCATGGGTTAAATCGGCCCATACCGACCCGTCTTCACGCTGGTAGAAAATACCCTCTTTCAATCCTCGCAGCACCTCGTCTTTTCCAGCCAGGTAGGTTTGCGACTCATAATAGATCTTGTCGAACGAGACCCCCAGCTTTTCGTACGTCTCATCGAAACCGGCATACACCCATCCGTTCATCATTTTCCATAAATTCACAGTTTGGGCATCGTTTGCTTCCCATTGACGAAGCATCTCGCGCGCTTCCTCCATCAAAACCGATTGGGCTTCGGCTTGCTCCCTTGATAGTCCGGCAGCCTGCAGGTCGGCTAATTCGGCTTTGTATTTTTTATCGAAAAGCACATAATACTTGCCGATGAGGTGGTCGCCTTTCTTGCCCGATGATGCGGGTGTTTCCCCATCTCCCCATTTCTGCCAGGCCAGCATCGATTTGCAGATATGGATACCCCGGTCGTTCACGATATTGGTTTTTACCACCCGTTTACCGTTGGCTTTCAGTATTTCACAGAGCGAATGTCCCAGGAGATTGTTACGGATGTGTCCCAGATGAAGCGGTTTGTTGGTGTTGGGCGACGAATATTCCACCATAAACAAGGGTGCGTCATTAGCAACAGGTGTGAAGCCGAATTCGGGATTTTTATCGATGTTCTCGAGCAGATCAAGCCATACTTTCGAGGCAATCGTCAGGTTTAGAAAACCTTTTATCACGTTAAACTCCGAAACAACGGGTGATTTATCGGCCAGGTACATACCGATTTCCTGTGCCGTTTGTTCGGGATTCTTCTTCGAAATCTTTAACAAAGGAAAGGTTACGAGGGTGAAATGTCCTTTAAATTCTTTCTTTGTTTTCTGAAGTGTGATTTGCGATGCATTTACATCTACGCTGTACAATTCTTTTATTGCGCTTATAATTGCAGTCTGAAGTATATTCTCGATGTTCATAATGTGAATTTGCTGATTGAGTGTGCAAAGATACAAACAATCTACGAAAGAAACTTCCTCTCCGAAGCCCTATCCACCAGATATACCAGCGATTTATACGTTACACCGCTGTTTATCGACAAGCCGATTTCGCAGGTGCGACTGTTGGAATACCCTTCGGTAGCATCGCCGATACCGTGCTTAAGGGATGCGAGCGCCGAACGGTTCAACTCGGGATAGAAAAAGCCGCGATCGCCTGCCCATCCGCAACACGAAACGTTTTCGGGGACGATGACTTTGTCGGCACAAAGAGCCGCGACAGTATATAGTTTTTCTTCGAGGTGCATTTTCGTTGAACTGCATGTGGTATGAATGGCGATGGACACAGGTTGCTTTTCGAAGGTCAGTTTGTCTAACAGAAAATCATGAATAAACTCTACCTGGTCGTACAGTCTCAGGCGGGAGTCGAGCGTTTCACGCATGTGCAGCAGACAGGGACTCATGTCGCACACGATGGGTAGTTCGCCGTTCCGGCTCGCTTTGAGCAATGCACCGTTCAACTCCGACTCTTTCTGCCGCGCTTGCTTCCGAAACCCTTTACTGCTGAATGCCATTCCGCAGCACAACTTATCCTTTCCTTCCGGGATTATAACGGTATAACCTCCTTTTCGCAACAGCGAAAGCATTTTCGAAGGGATATCCTCTTTTTCTGCGTAGCCGAAAGAAGGGCCGCTCATGGAGCGCGTGATGCACGATGGGAAATAAACCACTACGGGCGCATCGGCACTGTGGCCCGGAAAAATGTTACGAACAATTTTCCGGCTCCCCGACGGCGTATATCTTGTCCATAAGGGAAAGAGGCCGTCGCCCATTTTGTATACCCCTTTCGTTATATCTTCCATTGGGTTGTAACCTATAATTTTTGCGATGAAATGGGGGATTTTTAACAAACCACGTATCAGTGATGTGGCCGATGCCATATTATTAGCCATACTGCTTGCAACTCTGTTCGCGAATTTTCCGTTTTCTTTCCAGCGAAGTTCTTTCACCAGCGACCCCGTATCGATGTTTACAGGGCAGGCAATGGCGCAAAGTCCGTCGGTAGCGCAAGTTTCGTTAAACTCATATGCCATCTCTCCTGCCCATCTTTCGCGCAACTTTTTATCAAAACGACTATCGGCTAATTCCGTTAACCGACGATACGCTACAATACGCTGACGTGGTGTAAAGGTTAACTCTTTTGACGGACAAGTTACTTCGCAAAACCCGCATTCGATGCATTTGTCAATCAATGGATTGGCATCGGGGATATTTTTTAGGTTCTTGATGAAAACGTCTTTATCGTCGTTGATAATTACTCCCGGATTCAATATGTGATTTGGGTCGAAAGCCGATTTTATGCGTTTCATTAACCCATAAATCTCCGTGCCCCATTCCTTTTCCACGAAGGGAGCCATGTTTCGCCCCGTTCCGTGCTCGGCTTTCAGGCTGCCGTTATGTTTCACAGCCACCAGATTGGCCAGTTCATGCATAAAACGGGCGTACTTGTCAACACCGTCCGGTGAATTTATGTCTGGAAAAACGGTAAAATGAACGTTCCCATCCAGCAAGTGTCCCCACATTACGGCATCGGCATAACCGGTCCGCACCAACAGTTCACGCACGTCGGTCAGCGCGTCGCCTAAAATTTCACCGCTAAAGGCAATGTCTTCAATAATGCTTGCCGTGTGTGGTGGGCGTGATGCCGCTGCCGAAGTAAACAACCCATTACGTACGTTCCAGTAAAGGTTATACAGATGAATGTCGGTTGTAAACCGTATGGGATAAAGTGTTTGAATGTGCGCCAGTTTTGCTTCAATGTCACGCATCTGGACAAGCAGCGTTTCTTCGTCGTCGGCAGAGGTGTCTATAAGCAATGCCGCGGCCCCTTCCGGAAGTGACTTCAGTTCGGCAGGCATCCCTTCCTGATTTTCCACAGCACGTAAAGCGTTCCTGTCCATCAATTCGGCGGCGCTTACCGAACACGAACGCAACGGTAGAATGGTTTCGCACACATCGCGCAAGTTATGGAAATAGAGCATGGCTGTAGCTTTGAGAGGCGCATCATGTACGGTTTCGAACGTGGCTTGCGATACAAACCCCAGTGTACCTTCTGAGCCGATCATCAGGTGTTGCAGAATATCTACAGGGTCGGAGAAATCGATTAACGAATTTACGCCGTATCCGCATGTGTTTTTGAGTTGGAACTTCTGTTGTATCCGGTTTTTAACCCCTTCGTTCCCAGAAGCCTCGTTGTGCAAGCGTTCAATCTGAGCAATAAATTCGGGATGAGATGCGATAAACGACTGACAACTGGTTGTATCGGCGGTATCGAGCAATGAGCCGTCGGCAAAAATAATCCGCATCGATTTTACGGTATGGTAACTGTTGTGCTTAATGCCGTAACTCGAACCGCTGGCGTTGTTGGCAATAATGCCTCCAATTTTCGCCGAGTTGATGGATGCTGGTTTGGGGCCTAATTTGCGACGGTAGCGCTGCAACATACGGTTGGCTGCTGTTCCGGTAATGCCAGCGCCGAAAGTAGCCATTTTCCCGTTTTCCGTTATGGTCGAAAACTCGAACCCCCGCCCGGTTTCCATCAGGATAGAATCGGATACGGTTTGTCCGCTCAGGCTAGTGCCTGCCGCCTTGAAAGTTACGGGTATGCTTTCTTTGCTGCAAAACTGCAGTAATCGGATAACTTCGTCTTCCGTGTTGACTTTTACCACTGCCTTGGGAACAAGCCGATACAGTCCGGCATCGGTGCCTTTGACGAGGCGCGAGAGTTCGTCGGTGAAAACCTGTTCTTTGGGAAAAAGTTTTGTTAAGCGAGAATGTAGTTGTTTATTTTCCATAAAATCCACTCACTGTTTCATCCAATTGTTCATAAAACGTTTCAAGTTCAGATGCTTGCGGCAGCATGCTTCTCCACGAGGTCAATTTCTCGTCCGTCCATGCAAAAATATATTTTTCCAATTGTTCGATACGTTGAATATAGCCGTTGTTTTGGGAGTTGACGAGCACGGGCACTTTTAAATAGTGATACCCGTCGGAACGACCGATGGGGTAAGCCTCTTTCTTCCACAGGGAGGCGAAGTAATTGAGTGGGCTGTTTTTAATGGATTCTTCGTATTGTACCAGTTGTGGAAGATTTTTTCCGCCGCGTACCCAGAGTGGAATTGCTATACATGTTCCGGGAAATCCCACTTGCGCCCAGATGGTTGACATATCGGGCGATTCGCCTTTCTTTATGCTTTGTACAATTATAGATGATGAGGAACTATGGCGGGTAAGGAGATCGTCGGATGCGATAAAGACGGTTTCTGGTGTGGAGGTTTCGTATTTTTCCCGATAATCCAACCCGAAAACCGGATGATAGAAACACCGCGTAAATTCTTGAACAATGGTTTGATAATTCAACCGATTCATCCGTTTCGCTTCTGCGAAAATTTTCTCTGCCGTTTGTCTGCGTATAAAACCGTATCCTGAATCAGGAGTGCCGGTTTCGGAATAATTGGTGCGGATCACGTAACCTTCGGAAGCGGCATTGGCATCAAATTTTGTCCAGGTGTAATTGTTCACCTCGTAAAAGACCGCTCCGCCCCTGGCATCTATAACGCCGAAGTGTGCCGCCAATCCTCGCGGCTTTGGGTATTCATTGAGCAGTTTTTCGAAATCCTGCAGCGATGCACATGTTTGCAAAGCGAGTTTCATGAAAATACCTTCCCTGTCTTTCAAGGAGGTGGTATCGTTTTCGTTCACGTTATACGATGCACTGTTCATAATGGCAAATCCAGCACTATTGGATCCGCCCCACACGTTTTCACCTTTCATATCCCCGGAGTTTACCAGCCCGATATAACTGTATTCTCCGTCATTGAAATAGCGGAAACAGTTTTCCAGGTCATCCGTATCACGCAGTTTCCATATCATGCTTCGCCCATCAGGCGTGGCTTTCCCGGAAATAACAGCCGTTGTGCAGGGAATGGATTTTTCGGAGAGGGTGAGAAATATCCATAAAAGAAGGATGGCCAACTTTCTCATTCGCTTATTTTTTAGTAAAGATAGCGGATAAAAACAGATCGTCGAAAAAAATGGATACAAAAAAGCCGTCTTTAAAGACGGCTTTTACTTTA
>ENA-UOOM01003162-UOOM01003162.1-fermentation-metagenome-genome-assembly--contig:-NODE-3162-length-12349-cov-4.305271_pt1 | contig 12349 bp, 9 predicted proteins | sample MGYA00245781_ERZ724031 | MGnify/ENA primary metagenome ERZ724031 (study PRJEB28704, sample SAMN03018317) | fermentation metagenome | biome: anthropogenic terrestrial biome; feature: soil; material... | reverse complement strand
AGATATGGCTCCTTTGCTATCGCAAACCACAATATCTTTTACTCCAAAACTGAGGAGGAGTTTCGTTACAGCAGTTCCCGCAGCTCCAGCTCCGTTTACAACTACTTTTAAATCTTCTGCCTTTCTATGGGTAAGCTTTAATGCATTAATAATTGCTGCTAAAACGATAACCGCAGTACCATGCTGATCATCATGAAATACTGGAATATTCATTACTTTCTTTAATTTCTCTTCGATTTCAAAGCACTCAGGTGCTTTAATGTCTTCTAAATTTATTCCACCAAAAGACGGCTCCATAAGCTTTACAACTTCTACTATCTTATCAATATCTTCCGTATCTAAGCATATTGGAAAGGCATCTACTCCACCAAATGCTTTAAAAAGGACTGCTTTACCTTCCATAACTGGAAGACCTGCTCCAGCACCAATATTTCCAAGTCCAAGTACTGCTGTTCCATTCGTCACTACTGCAACCATATTTCCCTTTGCAGTGTAATCGTATATGGTATCGTAGTTCTTTTGAATTTCAAGACAAGGTTCTGCAACTCCTGGAGTATAGGCCATAGTCAAATCCTCTTTTGTCTTTACGGGAACTTTACTAGACACTTCAATTTTTCCTTTGTTCTCTTTGTGAAACTTTAATGCTTCTTCTCTTAAACTCATATAAATTCCTTTCTGTATCGAATATTAACACCCATTTTGTTTATTCGTAGCTTTATAATTAAATATTATATAATCGATTGTATGCAACAAAAAATATAAAACAAGCTCACTTTAGTTAGAATTCTTTACAATCTTAAATTATCTTACGAGAAATGACGAGAGTGTCATTCCCTATCATTTTCGTCTTCCAACTTTTATGCTTTTCCAAAACCGCAATTAGGATAAATACACTCCTTGCAATTTCTACAGAATCCACCGTGGACTAAAGCTTTAATATCTCTTCTATTTATTCTTTCACCTGCAAGAATTCTAGGAACAATTAACTCAAAGATGCTGGCTTTATGATACATAACGCAACCCGGTAAACCCACTACAGGAATATTTTTAATATAACCCAGTAAAAACATTGCTCCAGGTAAGGTTGGTGCGCCATAAGTTATGATTTCTGTTCCAGCCTTTCGAATAGCCGCTGGCGTTCTATCATCAGGGTCTACAGACATGCCTCCTGTTACAGCAATCATATCTACGCCTTCTTCTGCAAGTTGTAAAATAGATGATGCGATCATCTCTTCGTCGTCATCAGCGAAGATTTGCTTTACTACCTTGCTGCCTAGGCTATCAAATTTTTTCTCTAATATTGGTCCAAAGGCGTCTTTGATTCGACCATGATAGATTTCACTACCTGTAGTAACTAAACCTATATTCGAGGACTTTAGTTTTTTTACAGATATAATCGGTTTCTCCATACACAGCTCTTCTGCCCGTATTACTTTATCTTCTTTAACAAACAAAGGAATTACTCTTGTGCCTGCCACAACTTCTCCCTTTTTTACTACTTGATTGTGATGAATAGTTGCAAACATCATTTCATCATCATCGATAAGATCCATAAGCATATCAACATCTATTTGAAGGAGACCATCGTATTGTGCTGCTAACTCCACTTTGCCTTCACTCTTCGCAATGACGTCTAAACCGCAACCTGTAGCCGCAGTAGCAATTCGCATAGCTGCATCATTCTCATGTACATCATCCTTGCCAAGTTCTAGGACATATAAATTTTCTTTGCCCATGCTTAGAAGTACATCAATATCACTTGGCTCCACTATATATCCCTTTTTAAAACGACTTCCCTTGAATTCTCCCGGGATAATTTGAGTCATATCATGGGCTAAGACCATTCCAACAGCATTATTTACTGGCACAGTTCTCACAAAAAAGCTCCTCCCTTTGGCATATATTATCTAAAATCCTCTTTGCTATATTAAAACGAATTTCAATAGCTTTTGATGGTATTTCTTGATCGGCAAACTTTTTATACGTATTTTCAAAACGCTCCTCTAAAGACACTTCTTTATCTTCAATAACTAATTTGTCTGCTAAATAAAGAATAGCCTTTTCATCTAAAGCGTCTATAGATCCAATCTCTATATCCATATGACATTCAATTACCTCAGCGACCTCGTCATAGCCCATTTCTTTTAGCCATTCCCCACCGACTTTTGCATGATTTTTCATTTTTCTCGCCACATCGTGAAGAAGTGCTGAAGAACAAATTAATTTTTCATTAAGTCTATATCCTGTACATTTAAGTCTATCTGTTAGTTTCTTCGATACCCCGAGAACAGCTTGGCAGTGTTTTATAACCCTCTCATCTGTGTTAAAAAACTTTAAGATCTCAATACACATTTCCTCATCAGGTATATCTCTTTTTTTATAATAGTCTAAAAGTTCTTCATAATCTTTGGGTGTGTCTGCATCTAGCAGAATCCCTTTATCTGGTACAAGTAAATCTAGGCGATTGTCAATGCTTTCTATAGCTCCTTTTAAACCCATTTTTCCATTATGATTTAAAATGGTGTCTATACATGAAGCAGAAAATAAAACAGGATGACCGTGTTTGCCCTTATAGGTCGGCTGAACAATATGACATGATGACTTCTCCATTGTTCTTTTCATTTCTAATAAGGTATGTGACCGAAATAGCGGTATATCCCCTGGCAAAAAGAAGAACATATCACATTGATTTTTTATGTATGTAACACCTAGTTTTACAGAATCAAACATTGTCGTCGTCGTATAAAGTTCATTGTACACAAAGTGAACGTCTCTATTTTCTAGCTGATTGACTATGAGTTTTGTCTGATTACCTGTAACTACGACAATCTTCTGAACTCCACTCTCTCTTAGAGAATCGATAACGTGTTCTATAATTGTCTTTTCTCCTAATGGTAATAAGGGCTTAAATCGCTTCATTCTAGAAGACATCCCTGCTACAACTACTACAGCTCCAGTTATATTTTTATTTGTTTTTTTCTTATCGTTTGAAATTAAAATTTTATTGCACATAATGTATATAATTAGAAGTAAAACCTCTATTGCTTTCCCTTTTATTTTTTATTTTATTCATAACCTCTTTTACAATTATATCCGCGCTCCATTTTTCAATAAAACAAATGTCCACTGAAAATTCATCAAGCAAATTATCAAACACAGTTCTTATTTCCTCGTCTAAAAAAACATAGATATTCGTATTATTTCCTAATTTCAAATCTTTTGCTCCCTCTGTGGAGTCTATGGTTAGCACCTCTATTACAGTAGTGCTAACCCCTTTAATACCTAAAATTTTTGAGGCCTTTAAGGCACTTGCCGCACTACTACTACTTGCCATTATGGTTACATCTGTTCCATTATTAAGGATTCTGGTCTTACCATTATCGATAATCTCACACATGTTTATCCCTCAATTCTCCTTTGCGCAACAATTATGTATTGCCCTTCATATATGAAAGCAAATACTATATTGCCCAGGCGCTTTCTTGTCTTTAGCCCTTAATATAGTTATAACACTTTGTTACATTTGTTCTTTGAACATAATCCATCATTTCTGCTTGACCTATATCTACTGGTAAATCTGTAAAACTAATTTTTTTAATACATTCATCAAGAGTCCAATCTTGTGCTATACCACCAGCTACCGCACTAATCCATTTGTAAATTAAAGCAAGTTGTACATCAATATACTCTTTACCAACTACTGGACCATGTCCTGGCACAATATAATCTACGTCTAGTGTTTTAAGGAATTGTAGAGATGAAATAAGTTCATCGATATTAGCACTATGTAGCCATGTTTGACAGCCTACAAAGAGTGTATCTCCAGTAAACAAAACTCTTTCTTCTGGAACATGAACAGCTATTTGTGAATCCGCATGACCTGGTGTGTGATATACATTAAATGTATGATTGCCAACTTTTAAGGACATTCTTTCGTTAAATGTAATTTGTGGTGGATTTACGATGTACTCCTCTCTTGAAGGCATAAAAGGTAAAAATTCTTTGTCCTGTCTCTCTAAAACATCTACGCTATAATCGTATCCGTCCATATCCCCAGGTACATCAAAGAAAGTGTCTGCAATCTTTTCATGCCCAATTACCGGACAAACCCCTGCAAACCAGTGATTGCCAAAAATATGATCTATATGAGGTTCTGTGTTAATCAAGTATTTTATAGGTCCTTTGCTCTTTGCAAAATCAATCATTTCTAATAGAGTACTAATCCACTGAGCGGTATCGATAAAGACTGCTCCCTCATCTGTAAACACGATACTAGGATTACAGCCTCTAATTTTTGTATTTGTAAACACATTTTCTGTTACTCTCTCCATGAAATCACTTCCTTTTTATTGTGTAACTAGATGGTAGTTTGGATTCAACTACCATCTAATTAAGTTCTTATAATGAACTGTTTATTTTGTGCGAGCTAATGCATCTTTTAAGGCGTTTTTTGCCCACACTTTTATCATTTCTACCCGATATTCTTTTGTTGCTCTATGATCGGTTATAGGGCTACAATTATTACCTATTAATTCTGCTGCTTCGTCAATTAGCTCGTCCGTTAATTGTTTTCCCATAATTAATGATTCTGCTTCTGTAGATCGTATTGGAGTTGGAGCTACTGCAGCAAAAGAAATAATCGCACTTGCAACCTTTCCATCTGCATCTAGGGCAATGTTGCTACCAACGCCTACAATAGAAATATCTGTATCTCCTCGTAGGGCAAACTTTTTATATGTAGCACCAGAATTTTCTTTAGGTGTAGGCACAGTGAAGCTTATAACAAATTCTCCACCTTCTAATACGGTCTTACCAGGCCCTACAAAGAATTCGACAATAGGAACTTTTCTTGTTCCATTTTCTCCAACGATATTTACTATAGCGTCGTAAACAATAAGGCCTTGTAATGCATCTGCACTTGGTGATGCATTGCAGACATTACCACCAATTGTAGCAATATTTCTTATTTGATCGCTGGATACGTGGCCTGCTGCCTCTGATAAAGCTGGCCATTTTGCTTTAATCTCACTTGATTTAGAAACCGTTCTAAGTGTAACTAATGCCCCTAACTCTAATCCTTTTTCATTTATGATGATCTGTTTTGCTTCAGCTATTTTTTCTAATCCAATGACTGCCTTTACTCTTACAGCGCGGGATTTTAACTTTGGAACTAAATCTGTACCCCCTGCTACCATGCGTGCCTCTGAACCATAAGTTTTTAGAAGGCTGACGCATTCGGAAGTAGTCGTTGGTTGACAATATTTCTCAAATCTCATCTCTTATACCTCCCCACAACTGTCTTTGTATTCGCCGTCTCGTACTGCTTCAATAGCTTCTACAATCTTTTTATAGCCTGTACAACGGCACATATTTCCGTGTAAAGCTTCACGAATATCATCTTCTGTAGCATCTGGTTTTTCCATTAATAATGCTTTTGCAGATAAAATCATACCTGGCGTACAATAACCACATTGAAGAGCAAAGTAGTCGATAAAGGATTGTTGTAATGGATGTAAGCCATCCTCTTTTTCCAAACCTTCTATAGTAGTAATTTTATGACCCTCTGCTTGAGGAGCTAATACACAACAGCTTTTTACAGCTAAATTGTCCATTAGTACAGTGCACACTCCACAATTTCCATCTTCACAGCCGACCTTTGTACCTAAAAGATTTAAATCTTCTCTTAACACGTCTTGAAGTGTCTTAAATGGAGCTACATCTACAGTGTAGTCTTTTCCATTAACAACTAGATTGACGGTTACTCTTTCATAACTCTTATCAACAATTGCCATTAGTTTGCAGCCTCCTTCTTCTCTTTGATTAATTTAAGAACTTTCTCCGCTGTCATTGGGTATGAATCCACTCGGATTCCTACTGCATTGTATACGGCTTCTGCAATGGCTGGCGCTACTGGAACTGTTATAGATTCAGCCATTCCTTTTGCTCCAAATGGACCATCTGGCAACGCATCTGGACAAATAATGGATGCTACATTTTCATTTTTAGGCATTTCCATAATAGTTGGAATTCTGTAATCTCCAAGGTTTCTGTTAGCGATCATACCATTTTTATCATAGAAGTGATCTTCCATAATAGAGAAGCCTATAGCCATATGAACGCCACCTTCTATTTGGCCTTCTACTAATTTAGGGTTAATCGGATTTCCTGTATCTGCTGCACTTGCAAACTTAATGACGCGAACTTCACCAGTTTCTTCATTTACTTCTACTTCTGCTGCACAAGCAGAGTATTGATACCAGTTCCATTGTCTAGCACATCGTCCATCTGCTCCCCATTGTAGAACTGGAGCAGGGCAGTATACGCCATGACCTCTTACAGGAGTCCCTTTCATTAAGCCGAAGTTTCCTTGCTCGAAGAAGTTTATAGGTTTAAATAATGTATCAATTTCAATCTCAGGTACTTGGTAGCCGTGTACGATGGCTTTTGTTCCTTCAATTTCTACATTAATTGGATGAACGCCGATTGCTCTACCTACTTCATCTCTTAATTTTTGGATACAATCCATTGCTGCAATTCGTACCGCATTTCCTGTTGTATATGTAGTTCTACTAGATGCTCCGTAGTTGTCATAAGGTGTAGCATCTGTATCGGCTCTGATTACTTCAATATTTTCAATAGGCATTTTTAACACTTCTGCAGCAATTTGTTTTAATGCAGTCGTGGCACCCATACCGTTTTCATCATTACTTAAAAGCAATGTAACGGTAGCATCACTATTCCAAAGTACAGTTGCCTCAGAACGTCCTAATGGTGTGTTTTGTTTTCCAGCGGATGCAATTCCTTTACCTCTTTTCCAAACGGAGCCGTCTTGAATACTTGGCTCATCAACTTTTACAGATTGATAAACAGATTTTAAGCAATCTTCAAGACCTGTACTGGTGATGGCTTCACCTACACAGTTTTTATCTCCTTTTCTTAAAAGATTTTTTAATCTCATATCTAACTGGTCAATTCCTAATTGATCCGCAATTTCACTGATAACACATTCAATGGCAAATTCAGATTCAGGGACACCTAAGCCACGGTATTCTGCTGCTGGCACTGTATTTGTGGTAACTGCACAAGAGTCAATTCTCGCTTCGCCGAAATCGTAGCACATATTTGCACCAGAAGCACACATTCTACCTGTGAAGTAAGAATTATTAATCGCTGCTCCACATTCTTCAGCAACATACCAGTCAAGAGCCACGATGGTGCCATCTTTCTTCGCTCCCATTTTAATCTTGGAGATTCCTGGCCAGTTAGAAGGAGCTGTGGTAAATTGTTGTTCTCTAGTAAGTCTATAGATAACGGTTCGCTTAATTTTTCTAGCCATCATAATACATAGTACTTCCATAATTGGAGCTAAACGGCTACCAAAGCTTCCGCCATTATGTGGTGAAACGACTCGAAGCATATTCTCTTTGATTCCTAACATTTTACTTAAGCCCATTTTAACGACGCCGTGAACACCCATTCCGTTTGAACTCAAGATGATTTTGCCATTTGGTTCATAGATGCATGTACAAAGAGGAGTTTCCATTTGACTTGCAGTCTTTTTACCTGTATAGAATTCTTTTTCTATAATGATATCAGCAGTCTTCATGGCTTCATCCACATTGCCTGTATCTAATTTATAAGCGCCTACCACATTTGGTGAAACTCTCTCATCGATCTCATCCATAGGTCGGTCCGTAACCACGTCACGTTTTCCCCACATAGGGTCAACGACGGATACAGGGTCTGGCTTGATAGTATCCCAGTAGTAAAGTACATGGGGAAGTACTTCGTATTCGATATCAATTAGTTCTATGGCATCTTTAGCTTGCTCTAATGTCTCTGCAGCAACTAACGCTACAATTTGACCTGCCCAAATCACTTCATTATTTTGTGCCATAATAGCATCTTTAGGAAAACTTTCCCAATCAATACCTGGTTCCTCTCCTGTAATAATACCTACTACACCTGGAGCTTTTTCTGCTTTACTTAAATCTAATTTTGTAATCTTTGCATGAGCATAAGGACTTACAAGTGCGTGCATATGTACTGCATCCCTTGTTTGAACAGCTACATCTGTTGCGTAAAGAGCTCTACCAGTTACTTTTTCATAGGCGTCGATTCTCTTTTGATTTTGACCAACGTATTTCCCTATAAATCTTGTCATAAATACAACCTCCCTTTTTCTCTTAATACATAATTCCCATTAAAACCTTGCTTAATAATTGTCGATTACACTCCTTAATCTATTTGTTCAGCAGTTCTTTAATTTAAAAGAAAGCAATATATTATGTAATCGATTATATTTATAATAGTATTATATAATCGATTATATAATCTTGTCAATATATAATCGATTATATAATTTATTTGTACTTTCTATTTATCACAGTATTTTCATATTAAAATCACGAAACAATCTTTTGGATTAAAGCTTATGTATAGCGCTTCCTATTACATCCAAAGAGGCTTCCATTATGCTTTCTGAAAGAGTTGGATGAGCATGTATCGTATCTGCTAATTCTTCAACAGTACACTGTAGTTTAATAGCTAATGCCCCTTCTGCTATCAATTCCGTAGCATGTGGACCAATAATATGTACACCTACTATTTCATTCCATTTTTCATCTGCTATGATTTTTACAAAGCCAGCATTTTCACCAGCTGTCATTGCCTTACCACTAGCTGAAAACGGAAATTTTCCAATCTTTACATTTCCATACCTTGTTATTGCATCTTCCTCATTTAGACCTACAGAAGCGATTTCAGGATGTGTGTAAATACATGATGGAACAATAGAGTAATCCATCTTTGAAGTTTCGCCACAAATATTTTCTACAGCTTTTATTCCTTGATGACTTGCTACGTGAGCTAACATTGCTTTCCCTGTCACATCACCAATAGCATAAATATTGGGGATATTTGTTCTTAAATAATTATCTACCTCTATTTTTCCACGATTCATTGTGATGCTAACACCGCCTAAAGCAGATGTAATCGCATTTCTCCCAATAGCTACTAAGACCTTTTGAGCAGAAATAATTCCCTTTTCTTCTTCAGATTCGTGATAAACTTGTAGTCCTTTATCATTTCTCTCAATATGAGTTAGTTTTGTACTACCTTTTATTTTTATGTTCTTTTTCTCAAAGGATTTTTTTAGTTCGGACACAATTTCCTTGTCCTCTCTTGGTAAAATATCGGGCATCATTTCGAGTATCGTGACATCTGTGCCAAAGGAATTGTAAACATAGGCCAATTCCACACCTATAACGCCTCCTCCAACGATGACCATAGAAGAAGGAATCTCTTTAAGATCTAAAGCTTCATCACTATAGATCACGCCCTCTAAATCATATCCCGGAAATGGAATAACACTTGGCTCAGATCCTGTAGCAATAATGATGTTTTTAGCCTTTATGATTTCTTTATTTTCTCCAACGATAGATATCGTATTTTTATCCTGAAGAGTACCCTCTCCATTGTAAACAGTGACCTTATTTCCTTTTATAAGTCCTTGTACACCAGAACGAAGCTTCTTTACTACATTTGATTTATTCTTTTGTACGTTATCCCAATTCACAGATACACCTGATAAGTCAATTCCAAATTCTCTAGAATTTTTTGCATCATTTAAAAATGTAGCACTGTTAATAAGAGTCTTTGTAGGAATACATCCTCTATTTAGACAGGTGCCTCCAAAAATATCTTTTTCCACAATAGCAACTTTTAATTTTTTCTTTGCAGCGTAAATCGCAGCCGTATATCCACCAGGACCTCCACCAATAATTACTACGTCATAGTCCATTTCATCGCCATTTGTCCTTACTTCATCCTTGGCATGATCTTGTTCATCTTTTGATGATGTTTCTGTTTCAGTACTAGATTCACCTAATAAAGATAAGATATCCTCTCCCTCTTCACCTATAATGGCTACAAGTTCTGTAATAGGTACCGTATCGCCTTCTGGTACTACAATTTTTAATAAGGTTCCTGTTGCAGGTGCTTCTATCTCAATAGAAACCTTATCTGTTTCAATTTCAAATAGAGACTGCCCTTCTTCTACCCTATCTCCTTCTGACAAAAGCCACTGTAATATAGTACCTTCTGTCATCTGTAAACCTTGCTTAGGCATAATTACCTTTGTTGCCAAATAAATCACCTACTTGTTTTATATTTCCTATATTACTTTACTTACAAAAGGCCGGAGACCTTTGTTTGTATTTGCATCCTTGTATTTAATTTAATGCTTCTAATGATAAATAAACTATTTTTAATGTTATTTTTTATAAATAACCCAAAAGGAATGCATGAGAACTAGCGATTAATGACTAACGACCAAAGTGTCGAAAGTACTTCAAAGTAACAAATATGGTTTCATTAAAAGCTGTTTTACTCTTTGCAAGAACTGAGCAGCAGGAGCTCCATCAATTACTCGATGATCATATGTCAACCTTAGTGCCATTATTGGTCTTATGACGATTGCATCATTTTCTACTACTGGCGTCTTCTCAATTTTTCCCACTGCTAAAATTCCGCTCTCAGGTGGATTGATTACAGCTGTAAACTCATCAATATCAAACATTCCTAGATTTGTGATAGTAAAGGTTCCATTGGCGTAATCATTTGGTCGTAGTTTTCCGTTTAAGGTTTTATCAATTACTTCTGAGGACTGAGCAGCGATTTCTTGTAAAGATAATAAATCTGCATCTTTAATATTAGGAACAAGCAATCCATTATCAACAGCTACCGCTAGTCCAAGATTTACATAATCTTTTAAAAGAATTTCATCTTCCATAATAGAAGAATTCATATATGGGAATTCTAATAAAGCTTTTGAAACCACTTTGACTAAAATATCGTTATAAGACACTTTGATTCCAGCTTCTTTTAATTGTGTTCGTAAGCGCATTGCTTCAGTCATATCTACTTTAATTGTGTGGTTTGCTTGAGCCATTCCATGAATACTTTCCATCATTCGATCAGATATAACTTTTCGCATTCCTTTAAAAGGAACCAATTTACCTGTTCTAGAAAAAACAGTTTCTTTTATTGAGCTTTCTACAGCGTTATCTTCTTGGACGGCATTACCATAAAGATCCTCTTTCGTAATTCTTCCAGAAATACCTGTACCAGAAACAGAAGACAAATCGATACCTTTAGCTTGAGCAATTTTTGCTGCAACAGGAGTTGTTTTTATTTTTGACTTAGGTATATTTTCAGCATCTGCTAAAATATCTCTTTCTATAATTAGACCTTCTGGTCCACTACCCCCTACTAGATGATAATCTATATCCATTTCAGCAGCCTTTGTCTTTGCTCTCGGTGTAATAAACACCCTTTCAGATGGATCTCTTGTAACTATATTGGTTTTTGGTTTATGACTTTCTATTACGTCCATATTATCTTCTTTTGAGCTTATGGGCTCTTGTTTCGCAACATCTTCTGATAGAAGAGAAGAATAATCTTCGCCAGGTTCTCCTACTATCGCAACGGTTTCCGTTATAGGAACGGTTTCCCCTTCAGAGACTATTATTTTCAACAATGTTCCAGAAGCAGGTGATTCAATTTCTATATTTACCTTATCTGTTTCGATTTCAAATAATGGTTGACCTAACTCAATCTGATCACCTTCCGAAATAATCCAACGAATTATAGTACCTTCAGTCATCTGAAGTCCTTGTTTGGGCATAATTACTTTTGTTGCCATTTATATCACCACCTATTTATAAAGTACAGCTTTTATAGCCTTCTCAATATCCTCTTCTTGAGGTACTACAGCATTTTCGAGATTTAGTGCAAATGGTAAAGGACAAGCTTTTGCTCCTAATCTTAAAACAGGAGCATCTAAATATTTAAACGCCTCTTCCATTAATGTAGATGCAATTTCAGCTCCTGGACCAGCATTTCGATGTGCCTCATGAACTACTATTCCTCTTCCCGTCTTTTTCACAGAGTTTACCATTGTCTCTGTGTCTAAAGGAACTAAAGTTCTTGGGTCGATTACTTCTACGCTGATTCCTTCTTTTTCAAGCTTATTTGCTACATTTAAAGCTTTACCTACATATAAAAGGGTTGCGATAACTGTCACATCCGTTCCCTCTTTTACAACTTTTGCCTTTCCAAAAGGTATCGTAAAGTCTGGATCATCAGGCACTTCTCCTTTTGAACCGTATAGAGCTTTGTGTTCAAAGAACATGATTGGATTGTTGTCACGTAGAGATGTTCTAAGCAATCCAGCTGCGTCTTCTGGTGTGGATGGAACAGCCACTTTTAGACCTGGAATATGCATAAAAATCCCTTCAACGCTTTGAGAGTGAGTAGCTGCATTTCCTCTACCTATACCTTGTTGTCC
>ENA-UOOM01003161-UOOM01003161.1-fermentation-metagenome-genome-assembly--contig:-NODE-3161-length-12353-cov-179.159782_pt1 | contig 12353 bp, 12 predicted proteins | sample MGYA00245781_ERZ724031 | MGnify/ENA primary metagenome ERZ724031 (study PRJEB28704, sample SAMN03018317) | fermentation metagenome | biome: anthropogenic terrestrial biome; feature: soil... | reverse complement strand
CAGTTGGTAGAGCACCTGACTCTTAATCAGGGTGTCCCGGGTTCGAGTCCCTGATAGCGCACCATGAAACTGAAACCACCTTACGGGTGGCTTTTTTATTTTATAATTGAGAATTAAAGGAAATATATATATATTCCTTTTTTTTATTTTTCTGTTAGTATATAATAAAGGCAATGATAAACTAAGGAGGGATACTAATGGCTAAACCAAGTATATTTAGCAAAAGCTATGGTCAGCAAGTAAAGCAAAGACGCATCAATATATTTCTAATAATTTTATTATTAATAGTTGTAGGATACTTTGGCTTAAGTCGTTATTTAAATAAAAAGGATATAAAGATGCCAAATATTGCAAGCTATTTTAAATGGGAAAACAGCAATGAAAAACCTAATGATAAAACAACAAACAATGAAGAAAATAAAACTGAAAGTGATAAGAAGCAGGAAACAAAAGTTGAAGAAAAAAAGGAACTGTCTTATGAGTATAAACTTTCAGATGGGAACTCATTAAAAGTTTTATATGAAGAGAATAACGGAGAAAAAACTTTTAAGGGTTTTAAAGATGATAAAGGAACTATTTCATATGACATTTCACCAAATAAGCAGAATATAATTTTTGAAGATAAAGCTTCTAACAGTATAATAATTGGGGATATTTCAGGAAATTTTAAAAACATAGATATGCCCTCTTATTATTCAAAGACAGCGGATACAAAGCTGGTAAAAGAAAATATTTTAGCAAGTAATCCATGGTATGTATGGAGCGCTATGCCTCATTTTATTTCTGATGATAGATTTGTTTATATATCCCATCTTCCATATATAATAAAGGATGGAAAACTTGCCGTATGGTCAGGTAAAATTGATGGTTCCCAATATAAAATGGCAGGGCAGCTTGATACTTCTAATTTATCAGATATAAAATATGATGGATTTGATGATGATGGAAGGCTTAAGATTCTTTCAGGAAGTACAGTTTATTATATTTCTCCTGAAACACTTAATTTAAGGAAGTAATTTTTAATTTTAAACTTAATGAATTATAAAAGTTGTACAAACAAGAATTTTCAAGTACTCTCATATAAATAATATAGAGAAATTATTGGGGGTATTTCATTGTTGAACTATCATAATACCGATGAACTTAAGGGCAAGGTTTCTTCATTTATTCTTGATAAGTACGATGATAATTTTCAAAATTTCATTTTGGCTTCTATAGTTGCAGGTTTTCATAGGGCATATGGAATGAGGAATGAAGGAATTTCTATGTCCTTTGAAATTGTCTCGAGCATAAATGATGATACACCTAATCTTTGGGAGAGGAATATTCTTGTATGGAATTTATATATTCTATCACGAGAGTGCATTGATGATGGGGATTATGAGGAGGCACTAAAATTTATTGAAAGGGCAGAAAATAACTGGTCAAGGGATGTAATATTAGGCGATGAGATAGGAGTATATCATGTTTCATGGATAGAACAAATATGGCTTAGAAAAGCTGAGGTTTTCCTTTTAACTCAAGACATCCCTTCTTTTGAAAACATAACTGATAAGATATTGCTAAGCAGATTTGATTTTTTTAAAAAAGCAAGTGAAATAACCAATGAAACTGTTATTAGGGACAGATGTACTTATAATTGTTTTGAACTTATGTCTTTTGAAAGAAGAAGGAATGATATATCCTCTGCTGTATCCATGATAAAGCAAGCTATAATTCATAAAGGAGGAGATTTTCAGAATATACTTTCAAGTGGTATAACCCCAGAGGTGAAAAAAGGCAATCTATACAAAGCTTATGATTTGTGCTTAAAATATTTTTACAGCCTTTCTGATTCACCTTATGATAGTATTATATATAGTTACTGCAGTACATGTAAGGATTATAATAGAAAGGATCTATGCCTTAGATTTAATATCACTACAAATGAGTATAAAAGCTGCAGCTTTTATGAGAACTATGCAAATCAGTAATGTATTTGATAAAAATAAGATCACTTAGTTATTAATTATTTGAAATAAATAAAAAGGCAATCCCTTTAAATAGTAATTTATATGGCAGCACTGAATAGGAATAAACAGGAGATTGGGATTGCCTTTTATACGTTAATTGTTTGGGCTTGATTTTCATTCTATTAAGTATGTTATCCATTACTGTATAGTTTATACATATTTTTTAAATTATTTTTAACTTTATTTTGCATATGAACGATATGGGCATAAAAGCTTATAGAACAGATTTAAATGGTACTGTTACATTTGAATCAGATGGGAATAAAATAACAGCAGCTGCAGAAAAGGGGTAAGTGGAAATCAGGTATTGTATAAGGTTTTAACTTGTGATAAATTGGTAATAATAATAAAATATTTGTACACTATTTCTATATCTTGAATATATGTTTTTCATATGGTATCATTACAATGTTAAGTTATACGACATAATATAAGCTAATTTACTCATAGTTGAACTGAAAAATAGAATAGGAGGAATTATATGAACGTAAAGGTAGAAAAAATAGAAAAAAATAAAATTAAAATGGAAATAGAAGTTCCATCATCTAAGTTTGATGAAGCAGTTGAAAAATCTTTTAAGAAGAATGCAGGAAAATTCAATATTCCAGGATTTAGAAAAGGGAAAGCACCAAAACATATAATTGAGCAGTATTATGGTAAGGGTGTATTTTATGAAGATGCTGTAGATTTTATTGTTAATGAAACATATAAGGATGCTATTGAACAGGAAGATATTTATCCTGTAGACTATCCAAAGGTTGATATTGTTAGCATGAACGAGGGGGAAAATTTTGTTTATTCAGCAGAAGTTGTTGTTAAACCTGAAGTTAAGCTTGGAAAATATAAAGGTGTTGAAGTTAAAAAGTTTGAGTACCCTGTAACCGATGAAGATATAGAAAAACAGCTTCAGGATATGAAAGAAAAGAATGCAAGAATAGAGGATAAAGAAAGCGGAATAATCGAAAATGGAGATGTTGCAGTAATTGATTTTGAAGGATCTATAGATGGTGTTCCGTTCGAAGGCGGAAAGGGCGAGAACTATGAGCTTACAGTAGGTTCAAACACTTTAATTCCTGGATTTGAAGAGCAGCTCATTGGAGCAAAGTTAAATGATGAAGTAAATGTTAATGTAACTTTCCCTGAGGATTATAGTGAAGAAAGCTTAAAGGGGAAGGCAGCATCATTTAAAGTAAAAATAAATGCAGTTAAGTATAAGGAATTTCCTGAACTTGATGATGATTTTGCAAAGGATGTTTCTGAATTTGACACTTTAGATGAATTGAAAAAGGATATAAGAAATAAACAGGAAGAAACAAATAAGGAAAGAGAAAAAAGAGATTTTGAGGAAGAAATTATTAAAAAGGTAGTTGAAGCTGCTGATGTGGAAGTTCCTGAAGTAATGATTTCAGGTGAAGTTGATTATATGCTTAAAGAGTATGATATGAGATTAAAATATCAGGGATTTTCTCTTGACAAGTATCTTAACATTATGAATAAAACTGTAGATCAGTTGAGGGAAGAATTTAAGGGGACAGCAGAGGAAAGAGTAAAGACTGATCTTGTTTTTGAAGCTATAGCAAAGGCTGAGGCTTTTGAAGCTACTGAAGAGGAAATGGACAAAAAGGCTGAAGAAATGGCAAGCAAATATGGAACAAATGATCCTGAAAAATTAAAAGAGAATATTTTAAAAGCACAAAAAAATATAATTAAGAATGAAATTGTTAATAATAAGGTTATTGATTTACTCGTTAAGGAGAGCAAAACTATAAAATGATAACCTTACTTTGCCTATATGTAAGGAGGTAATTATATGGGTATGGTTCCAGTTGTAGTTGAACAAACAAGCAGGGGTGAAAGATCCTATGATATTTTTTCAAGGCTATTAAAAGAAAGAATTATTTTCTTAGGAGAGGAAGTAAACGATCAAACAGCAAGCCTGGTAGTTGCACAGCTGCTTTTCTTAGAGGCAGAAGATCCGGATAAAGATATATATCTTTATATTAACAGCCCTGGTGGTGTAATTACTTCGGGTTTTGCAATATATGATACTATGCAGTATATTAAGCCAGATGTATCAACTATATGTGTAGGAATGGCTGCATCTATGGGCTCATTTCTTCTTGCTGCAGGAGCAAAGGGTAAAAGATTTGCTCTTCCCAATAGTGAGATATTAATACATCAGCCACTAGGTGGAACTCAAGGCCAGGCAACAGATATTGCTATACATGCAGATCACATTATTGATATAAAGAAAAAGCTTAGCAAAATATTAAGTGAAAGAACAGGCCAACCACTTGAACGAATAGAACAGGATACAGAAAGAGACCACTTTATGACAGCAGAAGAAGCAAAAGCATATGGTATAATAGATGATGTTATAACTACGAAAAAGAAAAAGTAATTGAGGGGTGTAAAGTAAAGATGGCAAAAATCGATGACAAAAAGCAACTTAAATGTTCTTTTTGCGGTAAAAACCAGGAACAGGTTAAAAGACTTATTGCTGGGCCTGGAGTGTATATATGTGATGAATGCATTGAACTTTGTTCTGAAATAATAACAGAAGAGCTTGATGTTGAGCAGGAAGTAGATACAACAGATCTTCCAAAGCCAAAGGATATAAAAGAGTTTCTTGATCAGTATGTAGTAGGACAGGATGCAGCAAAAAAATCTCTTGCTGTAGCTGTATATAATCATTATAAGAGAATTAATTCAATTAAAAGTAAAAACAATGATGTGGATCTTCAAAAGAGTAATATTTTACTTCTTGGGCCTACAGGTTCTGGCAAGACTTTGCTTGCGCAGACTCTTGCTAAACTTTTAAACGTTCCTTTTGCAATAGCAGATGCAACAACTCTTACAGAAGCTGGCTATGTGGGCGAGGATGTAGAAAATATACTTTTGAAATTAATCCAAAATGCAGATTATGATGTAGAAAGAGCTGAAAAAGGAATTGTATATATAGATGAAATTGATAAGATAGCAAGAAAATCTGAGAATCCATCAATAACAAGGGATGTTTCAGGCGAAGGTGTGCAGCAGGCATTGCTTAAAATCCTTGAAGGCACTGTTGCAAGTGTTCCTCCTCAAGGAGGGAGAAAACACCCTCATCAAGAGTTCATTCAAATTGACACTACTAATATATTATTTATTTGCGGTGGAGCATTTGATGGTATTGAAAAAATAATTGAAAAAAGAACAAATCAAAGCTCTATGGGCTTTGGTGCAGAAATAAAAAGCAGAGAGGAAAAGGATATTGGCGATATACTTAAAAATATTCTTCCTGAAGACCTCTTGAAATATGGAATGATTCCTGAATTTGTCGGAAGGGTTCCAATTGTAGTGACTCTTGGTTCTCTTGACAAAGATGCTTTAATCAAGATTTTAAATGAACCAAAGAATGCTCTTGTTAAGCAATATAAAAGATTGTTTGAGATGGATGGTGTAGAACTTGAGTTTGAATCGGAAGCTTTAGATGCTATAGCAGATGAAGCTTTAAAAAGGAAGACAGGTGCCAGAGGTCTAAGGGCCATAATGGAGGAGATTATGCTTGATGTTATGTATGATATACCATCAAGAGATGATGTGGTAAAATGTACTGTAACTAAGGATACTGTTTTAAATAAAACTTTACCAAATCTTATATTGGATGAAGGTTTAAGAAAAAATTCTAAAAAAGTATCAGGAGTAAAGAAAGCAAAGGTTAAAGAAAGCGTATCTTAATAGTGAAAGTACACTTTAATTTAAAATAGAAAATTCTGTTGCATTAAATTAAAAAGCATGCAAAAACGCATGCTTTTAATTTTTTGATAAAATTACACTATCCCCTTTTATTTTTGAATATTATCCTTTCTATGTGAAATACTAAAAAGGAATAAAAGGAGGGGTTAGTGTGTATGGAAGTGAAATTTTAGCAGTATTTAATCTTGTTCTTACATGCATTATGGGTGTTTATTTTTTTAATCTATTAAAAGGACAGCAAACTACAAAAGTAACGGTTGAGAGGGAAAGCAAAAAAGAAATAGATAAGCTGCAAAAGCTTAGGGAAATTAAGCTTACAGAGCCTTTATCGGAAAAGACAAGGCCTACATCCTTTGATGAAGTAATAGGGCAGGAAAGAGGGCTTAAGGCACTTAAGGCTGCTCTATGCGGCCCTAATCCTCAACATGTACTGATATATGGCCCTCCTGGAGTAGGGAAAACTGCAGCTGCAAGACTTGTCCTTGAGGAGGCAAAGAAAAACCCATATTCTCCTTTTAAGGGCAGTGCAAAGTTTGTTGAGATGGATGCTACAACTTTGAGGTTTGATGATAGGGGGATAGCTGATCCCTTAATGGGATCTGTACATGATCCTATATATCAGGGAGCTGGTCCTCTTGGTGCTGCAGGAATACCTCAGCCTAAAGCTGGAGCTGTTACCAAGGCCCATGGAGGAATTCTTTTTTTAGATGAAATAGGTGAACTTCATCCGATTCAGATGAATAAACTATTAAAAGTTTTAGAGGATAGAAAAGTATTTTTAGATAGTGTATACTATAGTTCGGAAGATCCAAATATACCTTCGCATATAAAGGATATTTTTGAAAATGGTCTTCCGGCAGATTTTAGATTGGTTGGAGCTACTACAAAAATTCCTGAAGAAATTCCACCAGCATTGCGTTCAAGATGTGTAGAAATTTTTTTCAGACAAATAACCCCAGATGAAATAGAAATTATTGCAAGAAACGGAGCAAAAAAGGGCGGCTTTATCATAGAAGAAGCTGCTGTACATAAAATATCAAAGTACGCAACTAATGGAAGAGAAGCAATAAATATAATTCAGATAGCAGGCGGAATTGCAATAAATGAAAAAAGAAAAAATATTACAGAAGAAGATGTGGAATGGGTTATTGAAAGTGGAAATTATAATCCAAGGCCTGAAAAGAAGATCGAACCTACGCCTCAAGTTGGATATGTTAACGGTCTTGCTGTTTACGGGCCTAATATGGGGACAGTTCTTGACATAGAGGCTACAGCAATTCCTGTGGAAGGGCTATGTGGTAAGGTTACTGTTACAGGGATAATAGATGAGGAAGAGACAGGAACCTATGGAAGAAAATTTAAAATGAAGAGCACATCAAGGGGCTCCGTTGATAATGTTATTACAGTTATTAGAAGATATCTTGGTGTTGATCCAAGAAAATATGACATTCATATTAATTTTTTAGGCGGAGTACCTGTGGATGGTCCTTCTGCTGGGATATCCATTACTACTGCAATATACAGCGCCATTACAGGATATCAGGTTGACAATGAAGTAGCTATGACTGGGGAAATATCCATAAGGGGATATGTCAATCCAATTGGAGGAGTGATGGCAAAGATTGAAGCAGCAAGAAAAGCAGGCGCAAAAAAAGTAATCATTCCGGCACAAAATTGGCAGGAGAGTTTTAATAATATGGATATAAAGATTATAAAAGTAGATAGAATAGAGGAAGTAATTAAAGAAGCAATTTTATTTAAAAATGATTATAAGAATGGGGATAAGGATAAAAACGAAGTAATGTATGCTTAGTTGAAATGATTTAACATTATAATGTATAATATATTATTATATGTAAACAGCTAAAATTTGGAAAGGAGCTGAAAAGATGGGGGATTTAATAGAAAGAGAAATGCCACTTATCCCATTAAGGGGAATAACTATATTTCCAAATATGATACTGCATTTTGATGTAGGTAGGCAAAAATCTATACTTTCTCTTGAGGAAGCAATGGTAAAGGATCAGATAGTATTTCTTACATCACAAAAAGAACATTTACAGGAGAATCCTGGTATAGATGATATATATAAAATTGGAACTGTATCTAAAATAAAGCAGATATTAAAACTTCCAGGAGATACAATAAGAGTACTTGTGGAAGGCTTATATAGAGCTGAGCTTAAGGAAGTAACTCAGGAAGAACCTTTTATAAAGGCTAATGTGGTTAAAAGCAAAGAAGTTGAAGTCGAAAAAACAGAAGAATTGGAAGCACTTATGCGACAGACTTTAAAAAGCTTTGAAGAATTTGTAAAACAAAACAATTCAATACCAGATGAGGTTGTGGCTACAATAGAGGATATTGACGATCCTGGTAAATTTGCGGATATAATAACATCATATTTAAATATAAAACTTGAAAAAAGACAGGAGCTTTTAGAGACATTAGACCCTGTTGAGAGATTGAACAAACTGCTTGACATACTAACAAGAGAAACCGAAATAATGAAAATTGAAAAGAAAATTGGTACAAAAGTAAAAAGAAGAATAGATAAATCTCAAAAGGAGTACTACCTTAGAGAACAGCTGAAGGTGATACAGGAGGAGTTAGGTGACAGAGATAGTACTCAGCTTGAAGTTGAAGAATATAAAAAGAAAATAAATAAAGCAAGACTTCCTAAAGAAGCAAAGGATAAGGCTCTTTACGAACTGTCAAGGCTTGAAAAATTGGGCTCAGTTTCCCCTGAAAGTGGAATCATAAGGGCTTATCTCGATTGGGTAGTAGAACTTCCATGGAGCAAAGAAACAAAGGATACTGATGATATTAATGAGGTTATTAAGGTGCTTGAAAAAGATCATTATGGTCTTGAAGATGTAAAACAAAGAATAATAGAATACCTTGCTGTTAGAAAGCTTAATAAAAATATGAAAGGTCCTATACTTTGCCTTATTGGACCTCCGGGAGTTGGGAAAACATCCATTGCAAGATCAATTGCAAATGCAATGAACAGAAACTTTACAAGAATGTCTCTCGGAGGCATCAGAGATGAGGCTGAAATAAGAGGGCATAGAAAGACTTATATAGGAGCTATGCCTGGGAGGATAATTTATGGAATAAGGCAGGCTGGTTCTAAAAATCCAGTGTTCTTGCTGGATGAAGTAGATAAGCTAAGTAGTGATTTTAGAGGAGATCCTGCAGATGCACTGCTTGAAGTTCTTGATTCAGAGCAAAACTATAGTTTTAGGGATCACTATTTAGAGCTTCCATTTGATCTTTCAAAGGTATTATTTATTACTACTGCTAATACTATTGATACAATACCGCCGGCCTTAAGGGATAGAATGGAAATGATAGAGGTATCAGGATATACTGATGAAGAAAAGACGCAGATATGTTCAAGGTACCTTTTGCCAAGGCAAATAAAAGAAAATGGTCTTAATGATAATAATCTGACTATATCAGAAGGTGTTATAAAATATATAATTGCACATTATACAAGGGAGTCAGGGGTTAGGAGTCTTGAAAGAAAAGTTGGAGCAGTATGTAGAAAAGCAGCTATCGAAGTTGTTAAAAAACCTGATAAAAAGATAAGAGTAACACTGCAGAACATTGAAAAATTTCTTGGCGCTCCAATATTTAAATATGATGAAAGATCTCAAAAGGATCAAATTGGAGTTGTTATGGGACTTGCATGGACTGCATATGGTGGGGATACCCTTGCTATTGAAGCACTTCCAATGGCAGGTACAGGAAAGCTTGAACTAACTGGTCAACTTGGTGATGTAATGAAAGAATCAGCTAAGGCCGGTTACAGTTTTGTCAGGTCTAACGCTAAAAAATATGGTATTGATGAAGGGTTTTATAAAAATACCGATATGCATATTCATGTTCCTGAAGGAGCTGTTCCAAAAGATGGACCTTCTGCTGGAGTTACAATAATTACGGCTATGGTTTCAGCTTTGTCTAAAAAGCCTGTAAGATCAGACATTGCAATGACGGGTGAAATAACACTTACAGGCAGAATCCTTCCAATTGGAGGAGTAAAAGAAAAATCCCTTGCTGCATATAGGGCTGGAATTAAAACAATTATATTGCCTTATGAAAATAAACAGGATACTGAAAAGATACCACATAATATAAGGAAAAAAATTAAATTTTTATATGCTGAGAATGTAGATGATGTACTCAAAATAAGTTTAAGGGGAGATACTCTTGAAAATAATTAAAGCAGAAATTGAAATAACGGCAGTTAGCCCTTCAGGGTTTCCTGTATCAGGTTATCCTGAAGTTGCCTTAGCAGGTAAGTCTAACGTAGGGAAATCTTCATTAATTAATTCTTTAGTTAATAGAAAATCCCTGGCAAGAACCAGCTCTACACCTGGAAAAACAAGAACTATTAATTTCTATAATGTAAATGATTCCCTTTACTTTGTGGATCTTCCTGGTTATGGATATGCAAAGGTTGCTAAGAAAGAAAAAGAAAAGTGGGGAGCTATGATTGAAAGCTATCTTCAAAACAGAGCACAGCTATCTCTCATGATTTTACTTGTAGATTCAAGGCGTGAGCCTTCAGAAAATGATAAGATCATGTTGAACTATATGAGATCATTAAATGTTAAAAAAGCTGTTGTTGCAACAAAAGTGGATAAGCTTTCAAAAAATGAATTGTTTAAGAATTTAGCTATTATAAGGAAGAGTCTAAATCTTAATGAGGATGAGGTATTAATACCTTTTTCAGCTGAAAAAAAGTCAGGTGTAGAAGAGGTATGGGATCTTATAGTGAATTCAACAAGTCTCCAATAAAGTTGGGGACTTTTTTTATAAGATTAAATAAAATATAATATAAGTAAAAGTATAATTTAAAGGAGTTTAAAATGAAGCATCTAATGAGCTTATCCACTATTGATTTAATTAAGATGTTAATAGTTTTATTTTTACTTGCAGTACCGCCATGGGTTAATTTTAGAAAATATATTAAACATGGAAGGATTAGGATTAATGAATTCTTTTTAACCTTGATATTTATTCTGTATTTAACTGCTACACTTTTTACTGAAAATTTAATGCCATTTATTATTGTAGTTATGACATTGTATATTGAAAGTAAAAACAGAGATTTTAATGATGAGGATTTTTATCTTAGAAAGCTTGGAAAAAATACGGGCAAAATATTTTTATATTCTATTGAATTTAAAATTTTTATATCATTAATAAATGCATTTGTAGTTGTAATTCTTCAAAAGTATAACGTTTCTGTTGAAAACCAGGAGGTAACTAAGGAATTACTGCAGTCTAATTGGGTGGAAACAGTAATTTATTTAATAATGATAGTTATAATCGCACCAGTCCTTGAAGAATTTATATTCAGGCATTTGATTTATAGCAATCTGGCTAAAAAAACAGGAGCTATATTTGCAGCTATAATAAGCAGTTTACTGTTTACAATCCCTCATTATAATATTGCAGGTTCTGTATCTTTCTTTGGAGTTGGACTTTTTAACTGCTATCTTTATGACAAATATGGCTATAGGGCTTCAGTAATTAATCATTTTGTATTTAACTTTACATCTGCATTTTTAATGCTGCTTATGAAGGGATTTCATGTAGATATTGGGATTTAAACTTATCTTTTGATTGGTGAATTAATGAAATTTTTGATTGCATATACCTTAATTATATTATCAATAGTATTAGAATTATCATTTGCAAAAAATGGTCTCATTGAGTTTAATAAATTAATTGTCGGATCATTATCAAGAAAAAAAGGATTTGATGCATTTTCTGATCCTTCAGTACTATTTATAGAATTTGAAGAAATTTGAGACATAAGTTGATTTAAATCAATATTGTTCAGCATCTCAGCTATATTGTTATTTTGCACATTACCACTATTAAGCATAGATGAAAGAGCAGCTAAATCCATATTGTTTAAAGGGTTAGAGTTATTAATAGAATTATTATATGTTCTATCTTTTTTCCTTTTTTTGTGATGGCCCATTAATTTTTTCACCTCTAAGAATTTATATGTATGGGGACAGGGCTGTCATCCCCATGTGTTCCTTGCAGGAGCACTTAACAGCTGCAGCATCCATATTTTAAAGAATATTGGTATTATAAAAATAGAATTATCAAAGTTAGATGGAATTAAATTTAATCAGCCCCATTTATGGGTAGAGTATTTTTAGAAGCCACCAAACGATCTGTTATTGCCACAGCAGCAAAGAAGAAGGATAAGCCAAATAAAGTTTTCTCCGCCAAATCCGCAGCAAGAATTGTTATGGCGTTTTCTGCTGCAGCTTCCACCGCCGCTATTGTTGCAGCAGCAGCAAAGAATTAGTAAAAGGAACAATAAATTATTGTTGCAGCAATTTTGTCTAACTGGGCTGCGACCACATTCATTTGTTACAACTCCATCAAAGTCCATAAATTACACCTCTTTCATATAAATTTTAGATAAACTTGCTTTTTCTAATATTAAATTATGTAAAAAAACAAAATAAGTTACATTAAAATGAAAAATAGCAAAAAAAAAAATGGCTGCTGCAAATTCCCATGATTATAAAAAACTTATATGGAAAAATTGCAGCAGTTCATTTTAATACT
>ENA-UOOM01003160-UOOM01003160.1-fermentation-metagenome-genome-assembly--contig:-NODE-3160-length-12354-cov-3.982356_pt1 | contig 12354 bp, 9 predicted proteins | sample MGYA00245781_ERZ724031 | MGnify/ENA primary metagenome ERZ724031 (study PRJEB28704, sample SAMN03018317) | fermentation metagenome | biome: anthropogenic terrestrial biome; feature: soil; material... | reverse complement strand
TTGGGAAATGCTCCCTCACGGTTGCCCTGCCCATTATTTCGGCGGCCGGCATTGAAGTCAGCGTGATTCCCACTGCAGTGCTGTCAACCCATACCGGCGGGTTCACCGGCTATACCTTCCGCGATCTGACGGATGATATCCTTCCCATTGTCAGTCACTGGGAGTCCCTGAACCTGCAGTTTGATGCCATTTATACCGGCTATCTGGGTTCCTTCCGACAGCTGGATATCATGTCTGAGGTATTTCAGCGGCTGGGAGCGGATGGAGCGATGAAGCTGGTGGATCCTGTCATGGGAGACAATGGAGTACGGTATCCGGCCTTTTCGGACACCTTTCCTGCAGGAATGCGAAAGCTTTGCGGAAAGGCAGATACGATTGTTCCGAATATTACGGAAGCCGCCATGTTGCTGGATGAGCCCTATCAGGAGGGACCCTATACCCAGGATTATGTGGAGCATCTGCTGAAAGGTCTGGGGGAAATTGGGCCGAAGCAGATTGTGCTGACCGGTGTGTATTTTGATGACCGGCAGCTGGGCGCAGCAGTCTATGACCGGGCCACCGGGGAAATCGATTATGAGTTTGCGGATCGGATCGAAGGGTATTATCACGGCACCGGGGATGTTTTCGGCAGTGCCCTGGTTGCTGCTTTGATGCGCAACTGCGAATTGAAAAAATCGGCTTCCGTTGCAGTGGACTTTACGGTCCGGAGCATCCTGCGTACAAAGAAAGCCGGGACCGATATCCGTTTCGGGGTGGACTTTGAATCCGGCCTTGCTGGGCTGGCACAGCAGCTTGGCAAGGCGGGAACCGATCCGGCGGGAGATCCGGGGGGAAACAAAGAGCAGGAATATGGGAAGTGACAGAATGAGCAGCGGAAATCCAATTATTCGGATAGAAGGATTGAGTAAAAAATTCAAAGGTGCCAATGGCGATATTTCTGCCCTGGAGGATATCAATCTGGAAATCCGGAAGGGAGAAATCTTCGGAATTATCGGTATGAGCGGCGCCGGGAAGAGTACCCTGGTGCGCTGCGTGAATTTTTTGGAAAAGCCAACGAAAGGCAAGGTCTATTTTAACGGACGCGATCTCTCCCGGCTGACCAAAAAGGAATTGTACCAGGTCCGGAGATCCATCGGAATGATATTCCAGCAGTTCAACCTGCTGATGCAGCGTACCGTAGCCGGCAATGTCTGCTTTCCCCTGGAGATTGCCGGAGTGGATCGAAAAACGGCAGGAAAACGTGCGGGGGAGCTGCTGAAGTTGGTGGGGATATCCGAGAAGGCGGATGCCTATCCGTCCCAGTTATCCGGAGGACAGCGGCAAAGGGTGGCGATTGCCAGGGCTCTTGCCACCAATCCCAGGGCGCTTCTCTGCGACGAGGCAACCAGTGCCCTGGATCCGGCGACAACACGTGGGGTACTGAAACTTCTGCGGGACATCAACCGACGTCTGGGCATTACGATTGTCGTGATCACCCATGAAATGAAGGTCATTGAAGAAATATGCAGCCGGGTTGCCATCCTGGACAGCAGTCATATTGCAGAGGTAGGCAGTGTGGAGGAGATCTTTACCAGGCCGAAGACATCAGCAGCCAGGCGTCTGGTGTTTCCCGGGGATCCCTCCATGGGAAAACTTTCCGGTACCCGTTGCTGCCGGATAGTATTCAACGGGAATTCTTCCTTTGAGCCGGTGATCGCGGAAATGGTGCTGGATTTCCGGCAGGTGGTGAATATTCTGTTTGCCGATATGAAAAACATAGATGGAAAGGCGTTCGGACACATTGTCATTCAGCTTCCGGACAATGACCTGGTTGCGGATCGGATGATGGAATATGTTCGGTCCAGGGGTCTTGCGGCGGAGGAGGTGGAAGGGTATGTTTGATATGGAAGTGTTCCGCATGATCGGTTCCGGGCTGCTGGAGACCCTTTATATGGTGCTGGTTTCCACAGCAATGGCTTACGTGCTTGGTCTGCCTCTGGGCATTGCACTGGTGGTGACGGACAGGGACGGAATCCGGCCGATGCCGCATGTGAACCGGATCATCGGCCTAATTGTAAATATACTGCGTTCTGTTCCGTTTCTGATTTTGCTGATTGCTGTGATACCGATTACCAAGAAGATCGTAGGAACGACCATCGGCCCCAATGCCACTGTAGTTCCGCTGGTCATTGCTTCCGCACCGTTTGTTGCCAGGGTTGTGGAATCCTCTCTGAAGGAAGTGGACAAGGGGGTCATTGAGGCAGCGGAGTCCATGGGGGCTTCCCCCTGGAAGATTATTTATAGGGTGATCCTTCCGGAAGCCCGGCCTTCGCTGATCGTGGGGGGCACCATTGCGGTGACCACCATTCTGAGTTACTCCGCCATGGCCGGTATCGTTGCCGGCGGCGGACTGGGGGATATCGCCATACGATATGGATATTACCGTTATCAGACCAATATCATGCTGGTCACTGTGGCGCTGCTTGTCATCATCGTACAGGTTCTTCAGGAAATCGGGATGAAGCTGGCGAATATCGGTGACAGAAGAAATGGATAAGCATTCCTGCAAGAAATATGAAACCGGAGGTTTTCTACATGAAACGAACTGTTATCTTTACTCTGACAGTGATTCTGACCTTGTCCCTGTTTGCCGGATGTTCCAAACCTGCGGACGACAAGAAAATTGTGGTGGGCGCGTCACCGACTCCTCATGCAGAGATACTGGAGGTGGCAAAGGAGATATTGGCAAAAAAAGGCTATCATCTGGAAATTAAGGAATTCACGGATTATGTACAGCCGAATCTGACGCTGGATTCCGGAGATCTGGATGCCAACTATTTTCAGCATAAGCCCTATCTGGATGATTTCAACAAAGAGAACAAGACCAACCTGGTTTCCATGGCTGCCATTCATTATGAGCCATTTGGAATTTATGCCGGAAAGACGGATTCCCTGGCTGATCTGCCGGACCATGCCCGGATCGCGGTTCCCAATGATGCAACCAATGAAGCCAGGGCCTTGATTTTGCTGGAGTCCCAGGGGCTGATCAAACTGGATCCCGATGCCGGATTGAAGGCAACGGCCAGGGATATCACGGAGAATCCGAAGAAAATTGAAGTGAAGGAAATCGAGGCGGCGCAGCTGGCCCGTTCCCTGTCGGATGTGGATATGGCGGTCATCAACGGCAATTATGCCCTTCAGGCAGATCTGAATCCTGCAAAGGACGCTCTGGTACTGGAAAAGGAAAATTCACCCATGGAGACGTTTGCCAATGTTCTGGCAGCGCGGAAGGGAGATCAGGACAGTGAGAAGCTGAAGGCGCTGGTGGAAGCTCTGAAGAGCGAAAAAGTAAAGAAATTCATGGAGGATAAATATCAGGGCGCTGTTGTGCCGGTGAATTGATAAACGAGCCAAAGGAAAAAGCCGTATCTCACGATGGAGAACGGCTTCTTTCATTTTATGACAGGTTTCTTCATGGTTCTGCAGTTCTTTAAGCTTCTGGCCTGAGGTCTGCAGTCCTTCAGAAACGGGAGATTCCTCCGTCTCTTTTATCTGGCTGCCTTCTGAAGCTGTTTGCGCTGATCAATGGATGCATATTCCCTGTGCGGCGCAACGCTCCTATAGGAGGGACGGATGATTTTTCCTGCATTGATCAGTTCCTCCATGCGATGGGCACTCCATCCTGCAATACGGGAAATGGCGAAGATCGGAGTGTACAGCTCCAGCGGCAGACCCAGCATGTGATAAACCAGGCCGCTGTAAAAATCCACATTGGCGCTGACGCCCTTATAAATTTTTCTTTTTTTCGCAATCAGTTCGGCAGCCAGGCGCTCTACCAGGGAATACAGCTGAAACTCCTCGGTTCGTTCCTTTTCCACACTCAGACGCTTGAGGAAGCTCTTCAGCATGTCTGCTCTCGGATCGGACAGCGAATAGACAGCATGGCCCATTCCATAGATCAGGCCGGTTTTGTCAAAGGCTTTTTTATCCAGAAGAGCGCTCAAATAATCGGCGACCTGGCCATCGTCTGTCCAGTCGGAGACATTCTTCTTCAAATCCTGGAACATCCGGACCACTTTGATATTGGCGCCTCCATGCTTCGGCCCCTTCAGGGATCCAAGGGAGGCTGCCGTGGAGGAGTAGGTGTCGGTACCGGAAGAGGAAACCACATGGGTGGTGAAAGTGGAGTTGTTTCCACCTCCATGCTCCGCATGAAGAACCAGGGCAATATCCAGTATCCGCGCTTCTGTTTCGGTGTACCTGCTGTCCGGGCGCAGCAGATACAGGATGTTCTCCGCCGTGGACAGCTCTGGCTGAGGGGTGTGAATGAACAGGCTCTGTCCGTCATGATAATGGCGGTATGCCTGATAGCCGTATACCGACAAACAGGGGAAAAGGGCGATCAGCTGAAGCGACTGTCTCAATACATTGGGGATGGAAATATCGTCGGCATTGTCATCATAGGAATACAGGGTCAGTACGCTTCTTGCCAGCGTGTTCATCATGTCATTGCTGGGAGCCTTCATGATAATGTCCCGGACAAAGCTGGTCGGCAGGGTACGGTAATGTGCCAGAAGCTTTTTGAAGTCCTTCAGCTGCTCCACGGAAGGCAGTTCGCTGAACAGCAGCAGGTAAGCGGCCTCCTCATAACAAAAGTATCCCTTTTGGATGGACCCTTTTACAATTTCTTCAATATCGTATCCTCTATAATATAATTTCCCCCGGCAGGGTACGCTTTTGCCGTTTTCATCCCTGGTCCGGGAAACGATTTCGCTGATTTCCGTAAGGCCGGTCAGAACTCCGTTTCCCTGTAAATCACGCAAGCCCCGTTTCACATCGTATTTCGCGTACAGTGATGGATCCACGTGGCTGTTTTTCAGACATAGTTCTGATAGATTCTGAATCTCCGGTGTGATTTCAGAAAAATGTGTTTTCGCCATATCCATCTCTCCTTTCCTTCTTTTCATTCAAACAGGCAATATGATCAGCGGGCTCTCAGGCCCAACTAAAAAACAGTCCGGAACAAAGGCCCATATGCCTTGGAAAGCTATTGCAGAATCGTTGTCAAAAAGGGAGCCAATGACAGAAACATGACAGAATAAGCCTCGTCCCAAATGCTGGATAATCTTCATTTTACCATTTTACAGATTCCATGTCAATTCATTATTCTGGAAATCCTGGATTGTCATATATCTGCCCTGCCCGGGATCCCAGGCACATCCGGATGGGGTCAGCGGAAAGAAAATAGCACTTGTATTACACCGGCTGCCGATATAAAATAAAGGAGGCTTACAACAAAAACAGGAAGGAGAGGCATTGATATGGCAGTATTGGTAACGGGGGGTGCCGGCTATATCGGCAGTCATACCTGTGTACAGCTTCTGGGAGCAGGCTATCAGGTGGTTGTCGCAGATAACCTGTACAACAGTAAAAAAGAAGCGATTTACAGGGTGGAACAGATTACCGGGAAAAAAATAACGTTTTATGAATCGGATCTCTGCGATCCGGATGCAGTACATAGGATTTTCGAACAGGAAGACATAGATTCCGTGATTCATTTTGCAGGTTACAAAGCGGTGGGAGAGTCTGTAGCAAAGCCTCTGGCCTACTACCGAAACAATCTTCTGTCCACCATGGTCGTACTGGAGGCCATGAAGGAGTTCCATGTCCGGAATTTTGTATTCAGCTCCTCCGCAACGGTATACGGAAAGCCACGTACCGTACCGATACGGGAGGATTTTCCCACTTCTGCAACCAATCCCTATGGGCAGACGAAACTGATGATCGAGAGAATCCTGACGGATGTTCAACATGCCAATCCGGAAATGAATATTGCCATTCTCCGGTACTTCAATCCGATAGGTGCTCATGAAAGTGGACGGATCGGGGAGGATCCCAACGATATCCCCAACAATCTTGCTCCGTACATTACTCAGGTGGCCATTGGAAAGCTGGATAAGCTGAAGGTGTTCGGCGACGATTATGAAACAGCAGATGGAACCGGCATCCGGGATTATATTCATGTTATGGATCTGGCAGACGGACACATCGCCGCATTGAAAAAGTTGAAGAAGGACTGCGGCCTTGTGGTTTACAACCTGGGAACCGGAACAGGCTATTCCGTGCTGGATATGCTGCATGCGTTTGAAAAGGTGGTTGGACAGCCGATTCCCTATGAGATTATGGGGCGCAGGCCCGGGGATATTGCGCAGTGTTATGCGGACCCCTCCAAAGCGGAAAAGGAATTGGGCTGGAAGGCTTCCCGTTCTCTGGAAAAGATGTGTCAGGACAGTTGGAACTGGCAGCGGGAAAATCCTGATGGATACGGTGAGGAGTAGGGGAAACCGGATTTTGCAGTGAAATAACAGACAATCGATTATCATTTTTGGGGGGGCTCGAGGTAGATGAATCATCCGAACAGGACCGGAGGGGCTGCAGCGGGTAGTCCGGTTACTCTGGTTGTAATGGCCGCCGGTATGGGAAGCCGATATCATGGATTGAAACAAATTGATCCTGTCGGGAAAAGCGGCGAGATCATCATGGATTTTTCCCTGTATGATGCCTGGAAAGCCGGTTTTCGAAAAGTGGTCTTTATTATAAGCAAGGATATGGAAGCGGATTTTCGGGAGACAATCGGTGATAAAGTTTCCCGGTTTATGGAAGTTCATTACGCTTTTCAGAGCATGGAGGATCTGCCGGAAGGATACGATGTGCCAGGGGGCAGGACAAAGCCATGGGGGACTGCTCATGCCGTGTTTTCCTGCCGGCACGTGGTCGATGGCCCCTTTGCGGTGATCAATGCAGATGATTATTATGGGAGAAAGGCCTTTCGGCTGATCCATGATTATCTGGTTTCCATGAAGGAAGGGGAAACGAAAGGCGAAACATACCGCTATGCCATGGTTGGCTATACCCTGGAGAACACCATGACGGAAAACGGATCCGTTGCAAGAGGGGTCTGTACCATTGATGAAAATGCCAATCTTCAGGACATTCAGGAACGGACCCGGATCGAAAAAAGGAACGGACTGTCCCGGTATACTGAGGATGGGGAATGTTGGATCACCATTCCGGAGGGAAGCATCGTTTCCATGAATCTATGGGGGTTTGGACCCAGCTTCCTGAAGGAATTGGAACGAAACTTTCCTGCCTTTCTGAATAAAATACTGAGGGAGGATCCGCTGAAAGGGGAATTTTTCCTCCCAAGCGCAGTGGATGTTCTGTTGAAAACCGGAAAAGCATCCGTAAAGGTATTGCATACGCCGGATCGGTGGTACGGAGTAACCTATCGGGAGGATAAGCCTGCATTGGTGAAGGCTTTAACCCATATGCAGGAGACGGGCGTTTATCCGGAAGAATTATGGGAGGATATTGGGGATGAAGGAATTAACTAAGGAAAGAGTTCAGTCAGCCGCAGAGCATTTTCAGTTTGAAGGGCGATTTTCGGAAGCCATGTCCTATGGCAGCGGGCATATCAACGATACCTTCGCAGCCCGGTTTGAGCGGCCGGACGGCAAAAGCCGGCCCTATGTCCTGCAGAGGATCAATACAGAAGTCTTTCAAAAACCGCTGGAGCTGATGGAGAACATTGTGCATGTGACGGATCATATCCGGAATACCGTGACCCAAATGGGAGGGGATCCCTTTCGGGAGACGCTGACAATCATTCCTGCCATCGATGGCCGTCCGGTTTATTGCGACAGGGAGGGGGAGTACTGGAGAGCCTATCTTTTTATTGAGGGGACGGTTTCCTATGATACAGCAGAAAGTGAACAGGATCTTTACCAATCCGCTAGAGCCTTCGGCAAATTCCAGCAAATGCTGGCTGATTTTCCGGCGGAAACCCTGTATGAAACGATCCCGGACTTTCATAATACACCGGATCGGGTTTCCAAATTCAAGGATGCACTGGACAGGGATCTGCTTGGCCGGGCAAAGTCGGTGCAAAAGGAAATTGATTTTGTATTCCGTCACGAGGAAGAAACCCATCGGCTGGTGGATCTGCAGAAAACAGGCAGGCTTCCCCTGCGGGTCACTCATAACGATACCAAGCTGAACAACGTTCTCATCGACCGGAAAACCGGGGAAGGCGTCTGTATTGTGGATCTGGATACGGTGATGCCGGGACTTTCCCTTTATGATTACGGGGATTCCATCCGTTTTGGAGCAACTTATGCAGCGGAGGACGAACCGGATTTGTCCAGAGTGAATTTTGATCCCGGCTTATTTGAGGCTTATACGAAAGGATATCTGGAAATCGCGGGAGGAGTGCTCACGGACTGTGAGATTGAAAACCTGCCCATGGGAGCCAAGCTGATGACGCTGGAATGCGGGATCCGCTTTCTGACGGATTACCTTTCAGGGGATACCTATTTCAAGACCGACCGGGAGGGGCAGAATCTGGACCGCTGCCACACGCAGTTCAAGCTGGTTTCTGATATGGAAAAGGAATGGAAGACCATGGCTGACATTGTACAGAGGTGTACAAACTGGCTGGTTTGAACGAAAACGGAAAAGTGAAAACCGAAAGGCAGAAAAAACAGCTGCTGCATGGACAGAATGCAGCAGCCCTTTTTTATTCACTTAAAAATATTCTTTTCAAAAAATATGGAAAAATAAAAGGAAATTGATGACTTTTTATCGAATAGTCCAATTATCATAAAAAAATCACAAAAAATGAAAAGGCATTTCCGCCTTTTGAAGTATCGTTTGATACGACAAAAAAGAGGGAATTTCCTTTTCTGACCAATCACAGTCTATGACAGAGAGGCGATGGAATATGTACGATATCAGGGAGAAAACGAAGGATTTGTTTGCGTATCGGCCGCCACTGACCAAAACAGCGGATTTTGATGTCTTTTGGAGGGATACCATTGCCGCTTCGGAATCGGTGCCGTTGAATCCGAAGATGGAGAAGTACGGGTATCCCAGTCCTTATGTGTCCGTTTATTCAGTGGAATACAACGGGTTTGATGAGACCGGAATACACGGGTGGTATCTGGTACCCGAATTTGTACCGAAAGAGAATCTGCCCTGCCTGATTCATTATCATGGCTTTTCCGGAAACCGGGGAATGCCTGCGGATTTCATGCAGTGGATCATGATGGGAGTGGCAGTGCTGTCTGTGGATTGCCGGGATCAGAGCGGCGTTACAGGCAACTGTGCAGACTATTCCGGCGGATACACAAAAAATGTGGTATGCAAAGGCATCCTGGATAAAAACGAGTACTATTTCCGCGCGGTCTATATGGACTGCAAAAAAGCAATCGACTTTGCCTGTTCCCGGCCGGAGATCAATCCGAAGAGGATTGCCATGGAAGGGGGCAGCCAGGGCGGGGCATTGACCATGGCTGTCTGCGCATTGGATTCCCGTCCTGCCCTTGCTCTGGCAGATGTGCCCAGCAACAGCAATCTGGAGAAAAGAGTGGAAGGGGCACACGGTTCCTTTTCCAGTGTAACGGACTATCTGAAGCTCTATCCGCAGCATACAGAGAAAGCTTTTGAGACACTCAGCTATTTTGATACCATGAATCTGGCTTCCCGGATCCAGTGCAGGGTACTCGCATCGGTGGGACTACAGGATTCCACTTGTCCCGCAAAGCTCTATTTTGCGACATACAACCGGATTACAAGTCCGAAGGAAATCCGGATCTATCCCTTTAATGCCCATGACGGCGGCAGGGGAGTCCAGAACGAAGTGAAACTGAATTACCTGGCAAAATATCTTTGATATACTTTTTCTGTTTATCACAGTAAAGCCATGATGAATTTAGATGAGGAAACGCAGCACAGGCTCTTTGAGTATCTGGTTGGCCTGAAAGGAAGCAAAACCATCGTTATCCTTACCCATGACAATGTTTTTGATGCTGTGGCAGACGATATTATCACGATTTCAAACTACTCAATTGCGACGGGTCAAGGATCCGAAACCGTGGTATAGTCAGGATGTTACTTTTTCTATTCACGGTCAAAATTTATTTTTCAAAATTGATGAAAACCTATTGCTTAAAAAAATGAATCATGCTATAATCAGTGAAATTAGTTTACCACACGGTTTGGTCATATAGTATACCTGTAAAGTGCAGCTTCGGCTTTTTATACTTTCACTTTACAGAAAAGTCATATTATATGGATAGGTATAATATATATAATCAAATTACGGTTCTTCCCCGGATAGTCCATAGGGCGAGGACGGGCACAGGGGAAGGCAAAAGCGATATCACGCAGGACAGTGGAAATTTGGGAACGCAGGTTTCGGATCGGATTGTTTCAAAAAAGTAAGGGCAGAGGTTTTAGGCAATGCAATCCTGCATTGCCTTAACAATATATATATAAAAGCATTCGGAGATACCGAAATGCGGATAAGGGAGGAATATTTTATGAAGAGAAGACTGGTATCCATTCTTCTGGTTGTATTTCTGCTGCTTTTGGCAGGATGCGGGAGGGGCAGTGAGACCGGTGTGGTGGAGAAGTCCGCCAAGCCAACAAAGGCATCGGATCAGGCGGACGATAAGGCGAAGGACAAAGACGAAGGGGAAAAGGCAGAAAATCAGATTGTCGTGGGGAATACCACGGAAATGTCCGGTGACTGGATTCCCTATTGGCAGAACAACGCAGCAGACAAGGATGTTTATGAGATGATTACCGGTCAGGGTTTGGTGGAGACCACCAAGGACGGGAAGTTTGTCATCAATGATACGGTTGTGAAAGATCATGAGATCAAGGAAAACGAAGATGGATCCAAAACTTATGTCTGGACCATCAACGATGGCCTAGTATATGACGACGGATCCCCTATCAACGCGAAGGATTATGTGACGTCTTACCTGTTCTGGTCTTCTCCTCAGGTCGGGGACGCCGGCGCAGAGAACTCCTATGGATATTATCTGAAAGGATGGAAAGAGTTTTCCGGTGGAGAATCCAAGGTGTTTTCCGGTGTCCGGCTCACCGGTGAGAAAACCTTTGAAGTCACCCTCTCCGCAGACGAGCTTCCTTACTTCTATGAGCTGGATGCAGTGGCCGCCAAACCGACGAAGCTGTCCTTCTGGACAGACGATCAGGTGGACATCAAGGACGACGGCGAAGGATGCTACTTTACCGACAACTTTACAACGGATGCCTATAAGGAGAAATTCAATCAGGCGAGAAGGGCGATCCCCCGTCCTTCCAGCGGAGCTTATGTTCTGAAAAGCTATGATGAATCCTCCAAGACAGCGGTGCTGGAAATCAATGATAAATATCCTGGAAACCGTGAAGGGCAGAAGCCTTCCATTCAAAAAGTCATTATGAAGAAAGTAAATCAGGATACCCAATTTGATGAGCTGTCCACCCACGCTGTAGATCTGTTGTTCCAGGCGGCAAGCGGGGACGATATCAATGCCGGGCTGGATCTGGTGCAAAAAGGCGGATTTGCTTATACGAAGTATCCCCGTTCCGGCTATGGCATGATTCAGTTTTCCTGCGATTTTGGTCCAACCCAGTTTGTGGAGGTTCGTCAGGCTCTTGCACACCTGCTGGATCGGAATGATTTTGCCAATTCCTTTACCGGCGGCTTTGGCTCTGTGGTAAATGGCCCTTATGGGGAGTCCATGTGGTTTTACCAGGAGACCAAGGCGGAGCTGAACGAAAAGCTGGATCAATACGCCTATAGCCTGGATAAGGCAAAGGAGCTTCTGGAGAAAGGCGGATGGATCTATGATGAAAAAGGCAATAAATATCAGTCCGGCACCCGCTACAAGAAGATGGACGACGGAAGCCTTATGCCTCTGGTCATTAATTGGGCTTCTTCCGAGAAAAATGATGTTTCCGAGATGCTGGTGGTAAAACTGATGAAAAATCCGGATGTGGCTGCGGCAGGAATGGAAATCCATCAGACCGTGATGACCTTCCCGGAGCTGCTGAACTGGCTTTACCGGGACGGTTCGGAGGATGCAAAATATGCAGTTCCCACCTATCATATGTTTAACCTGGCATCCGGCTTTACTCCGGCATATAATCTTATGACCCAATACACGAATGATCCCAAATTCCTGGAACAGGGCACCAATACCAACTTCATCAAGGATGAAAAGCTTGCCAAGCTGGCAAAGGACATGGTGAAGGTGGATCCGGATGACAAGGAGACATACAAAAAGAACTTTGTGGCCTTTATTGAAAGATGGAATGAACTGCTGCCGGATATCCCGCTGTACTCCAATATTTATCATGACTTCTACGATGAGAAGCTGAAGGATTATGAAAAGAACGATCTGATGGAACTGGTGGATGCCCTGCTCTATGCCCATGTGGAATAAGGGCAGGCAGACAGCCATTCGTCTTCCGCAGTCGTTGGAAATAGGGTATTGGCAGCAATACCCTATTTGCCATTCGTCTTCC
>ENA-UOOM01003158-UOOM01003158.1-fermentation-metagenome-genome-assembly--contig:-NODE-3158-length-12362-cov-62.489803_pt1 | contig 12362 bp, 9 predicted proteins | sample MGYA00245781_ERZ724031 | MGnify/ENA primary metagenome ERZ724031 (study PRJEB28704, sample SAMN03018317) | fermentation metagenome | biome: anthropogenic terrestrial biome; feature: soil; material... | reverse complement strand
TAGCATACTATTTAAATTATTGCAAATAAAAACTTCTAAATTTCTAAATATTCTTAAAAAAGGTTTGACATAAATTAAAATCCATGTTATTTTAATTAAGTATTACAGATGTATTTATATATTTCACATGTTTTTAGAGATTATATAACCTGTTTATATGATTTGTAAAAACGTGTGAATTTTTATGTACAATGCAGTATAAAATAAAATTAGGAGGTACCTCATGAATAAAGGTACAGTAAAATGGTTTAACGCAGAAAAAGGATTTGGATTTATAACAGTTGATGATGGAGATGACGTATTTGTTCATTTTTCAGCTATCCAAGGAGATGGATTCAAATCATTAGAAGAAGGCCAAAAAGTAAGCTTTGATATAACTCAAGGTAACAGAGGCCAACAAGCATCAAACGTTAATAGAATATAATTAATTTATTAATATATATATGATGAACGTTAAAAATCGGGAAATTCCCGATTTTTTATTTTCCTACAAATAAATCCTTGCTAACAATTCAACATCTTTATCTTTTTTTCTTTTTGAGTTTTCTAATGCTGATACAATGGCATATCCCGTTCTTTTATCATTAATATTAATATTTTTTAAAATATTTTTGGTAGCCATTTTTACCATCTCCTAAATTTTATTTCTTTTCGTTATTGTTTGTGTTCATATTATATGCTATTTTCGCAAAAAAGACGGTACTGTTTTTCTTTTTTTATTCCAAGCTTGTAATAATACCGTGTTCAGCTGCTTTGGCATGCATTTCACCAAAAAGAGCCTTTGCACCCTTTGCATATCCTATTGGGAATGTTCCAATATAGCTGTCATAGATAATCTTACCCTTGAACGGAATCAAAACAGTTTCAATCATCACGGGCAAATCTTGTCGCAAAATATTTGCTAATGAATTACTCATCCCTTTTATACCGTAAAGCCTATCCTCTCCCTGCTCGTTTGGAGCTATTACAACGGCATATTCCGGTTGATATTCTAAAACTAAAAACATTCCCTTTTTATGTTTCATTCTCCACAACTTTAAAATGTCAATTTTCTCTTGCGAAAGCTCGGCTTTATTGATATATTCATCTATCAACTCCGGCTTTTCCCACAACACTTCTCTGACTTTGTGTATGATTACATCGCTGACATCATTAGGATATTCAGGCTTAATCTTAGCTTTAATTATTCTTTTTTGCTCATTGACAAATCCCATCAGCCCGTACCATGTTTCATAAAAAAGTCTGCACTCTTCGGAACTTAACTGTGCCGTTTTGGCATCATCTACCATTGCACAACATTTCTTATATTTCTTGCCGCTTCCACAGGGGCATGGGTCGTTACGTCCTATTTTTGGTTTTTGCACTGTTGGAAATTTAATAATATTATTACTTTTATTGCGTTCGGCAAAAATTTCAGAAAGCTCAGAAGGTGTGTATCCGTTGTTTTCCCAAATACGAGTGTTGTTTTTTGCAAACATAATAAGATTAACAAACTCCTCAAACTGTTCTTCACTTCTAAAAATAAGATTATGCCTATCTAAAATAGACCCTAATTCGCTTATTCCACTGTCATAAGTAATATAATCCTTTATTTCCTCATACCCTTTTGAAGCATTTTTGAAATTATCGAATGTATCCCACATAAAGCGACGTACATTCATCCAGCCCTCATTGTCAACATAGTATTCATTGACATATTTAAGAAACTCTCCTTTTCGGGAATATAGCGAGGTTTATCCTCCTGATGTTTTAGCAAATAATCAGCCAGCTCAAGGTCCTCAAAAACCCAATAATGCACAATATATTCTTTGTAAAAACCATACCAACCCTCTTTTAGTACAAGCGGCAGGAGAAGAATATAAACCTCCTCTTCCGTTGTTTGGTCAACGTTTTGTTCATTGAAAATATTAACAAAATCACTGCAGCTGATAATGCCATATAAGTTTACTGCAGCCTGTGCATAAGAATCAAGTTTTTCACGGACAATTGCCCTCCCGTATGGGCAACGTACAACATCAGACTTTCTGTTGTATAGCTCAAAAATTTTATTATTTTTTTCTTCAATCATAATATTTCACTCTCCCAAAGCATAATGTGGTATTACTTTAACTTATAAACTGAATAGCGGCAATTTATTAAATTTCATATTGTCTCCTTTATAAAGAATTTGTCTGTCATGTATCTAAAATAACCTCAATTGCTCAACTTCTTCTGTTCTCACTTGTGAAGAAATCATTATTTCTATATCCTCGCCTTTTGTGTGGTGGCTTTTCAGATATTGAGTTCCCTTTCGAAGATTTGAAGGAACTAAATTCAAAACGTATATATTTTCAAAGGAATTATATATTGATTCCCCGCTAAGACCTGTAAAGCAAATTAATTGAGTGTTGCTCTTCTTTGCAACGTCCATTAGAGGGTTCAATAGATGAGCAGCATTTGCTTGAGCAAAAGGATTATCCATTATGATGGCTTTGCCCTCTTCTGATTCAGCAAATATATCCGTATCATCCCTTCTCATAAAAGAAAGTAAGCTTGATAATATTACAAATGCCGACAAAAACCCTTCTCCCCCTGAATTCATTGATACCTCAGCCCAATTAATTTGATATTGTCTTTCAGCCTCAATTTTATATAATTTAATTCCAATATTGTTAATTCCCACAACTTCATTGTATAAATTTTTAGTAGTTATTATGGGACTTATTACTTCTTCTATATTTTCATTGTTTTCCAAACGATTAATGCCACTTTGAGTCAGGTCTTCAATCAAACCTTTTAATCTGTTCTTATACTGATTTTCTTCCGTATCCCAATCAGGCAAATCCATACGAAGCATCTTTACGGATTTTTCTCTGATTTTTATGGTGGAGTTTTTATCTATTTTTCCTAAATTTTTATGGATATCACTTATATATTCAAGTAATATCTGCATTATTCTTTCTTTCTCCTTATCAACTAATGCTATATCTACCTCTAACTTAGCCATTAAATCATCGTAGGCTTTAATAGTAGTCATTAATTGCTCAATGAATTCTACAGGCTCCTCTATCAGTGAGTACAATGTATTTAAAGGTCTACTGAAAAAGTCTTCTTTGAAAGCTTCATTTCTTAATTGTTTATCAATTGAAGCAGATAATTTGTTTTTAAGCTCATTGATATCTTCGCTTATTTGCCTGTAATCCCTTACCATCATTCCTCTGAACCTATCTAATGAATCCTTATCCATTAGTGTAATGTCCTGAGAAAATTTTATTTCTTCCGTTAAAGGCAATTCATAATATTCCGCTAATGCAGAAAAATTATTATCGCAATGTCCTATCCTTTTGATAATATTACTCAAATTAATCTTTAATTTTTTAATTTCATCATTTTTTTCTAAAATTCGTTTTTTAAACTCGGTTAATACTATTTCATTCTTGGGTACTAAATCATCTTTATTAAGCCTTTCCTTCAACCGTTTGTATTCCGTATGAATTTGGTTTTCCTTTACTGCAATTTTACTTTTTAAATCCGAGGAATTATTCCCTAATTCCTTGATTTCAGCTTCAAGCTTTGAAATATCAATTTCTATTGAATCTAAAACTAAGTTATCGTATACTTCATCTTTGAATTCTTCTTCTTGAATTTTCAGCCTTGTATATGTCCCGATTAAATCTTTTTCAAGAACATTAAACTTTTTATTAGCATTAGCTAATGATTCCTCAACATCTTTTAACTCACCGGTTATTTCTTTTGTTAATGCTACATATCTTGCTACAACATCTTCTATATCTTTCCGGATTAATTCTCTTTCCTCATATCTTAAATATTCCGCAAGTTTTTCTTCCATCGAATAAAGCTTACTTGAATATTCTCGCCTTGAATCTGATTTATCATCACGAGTTTGTTTTAAATTATTAATTTCCTCCTTAATATGCCGGCTGTTTGATTTAATTTTCGAAATATTCTCCCTAATTTTAACTCTGTCCTTTAGCAAAATTAAATACTCTTTATATTCTTTGCTTAATTCAAACAAATCTTTGTCTTTTCGTTTTAATTCATCTGATTTTCTTTCACTTAGGTTAATTGTTTCTAAAAGTTTTCCCTGCTCATCACTTAAATTCTTTTCATTTTTTCTAAGAGAATTTAGTGTACTTTCAAGAGAATCTTTAAGTTTAAGATTAGAGTACAGGCTGTTTTTTACATCTCTGTAAGCTTTCTCCGTTAAATTCTGATGAAATATTTTATTGTATTTTTCATTATATTCGTCAAAATCAGCTGTTCGTCTCTCTAAAATCCTTTCAATATTTTGTATTTCGGTTTCTTTAACCGATAAAATCTTAGCTAACTCCTCCTCATTTAATAGGTTGTTATTAAACAGGACATAAAAGTTTACTTTTCCTCCTGAATATATGGGAGATTCATTATCTTCAAATTTCTTTTCAAGATTCTCCCTTATAACTATCGGTATGGGAAATGATGTATATATACCTAAATTATTTTCCTTCAGCCGCTCAATATCTCTTAACGTCAATATTAATCCATATGGTATAAAGGGGTTGTTTTTTACTATTTTATTGTTTTCACTAAAGCTTTTATTGTTCCGTTTAAGCCATTCCATGCCGTATACATAGTTTATGCCTTCTGTTTCCAATGCCTCCTTAATATTTTCCGGAAGCTCTAAAACCTTGCCTGACTTTAACTTATTGTACTCTTTTTCTAAATCCCTAAGATTAATTTCAATTTGCTTTACGGAATCTTGAACTTCATCTTTTCTTCTTTGAAATTCTTTTAATATTTCTTCAGTATCGAAAATCCTGTCTTCACTAAAACCAATATGCTTTATTATAGATTTCCTGACTTCAATTTTTTGATTTATCTCTTCTAACTTTTCCTCTATCCCCGTAATTTTCTCGCAAATTTTAGCCCATTCAGCATTCTTGTCCTGTATTTGCCTCCTGTATATTTTTAATTTTTCATCATTCTCAAGACTAATTTTCTTTAACCTGACAATCTCTAAGCTTAATTTCTCAATTGATTCCTTCAGGTTTTTAATCCTTATTTCTAAGCTGCCCTCTTCATATTCATTAATGATATTTCTTCTTAAATCTTCTTTATATAAATCATTAAAATTAGCTTCTAATTTATCATAGCTTGAAATATTAGCATCAATTTTAGATAAACGTGAATTTTCTTGCATTTCCTTATTCTTAAGATTTTCTGATTTCTTGTCAAGATACTCATCTTTTTCTTCAAGTGCCTTTAGCTCTTCTTTTATTCTTAATAACTGTTTTTCAATTGTTTTAACTTCATTTTCATAATGATGCTTTAAAGTATATCCCAAAGACTCCCTTTCAGGCGCCCTGTCCCTTTCCTTATCCTTAATTAATTCAAGTTTATTCTCATATACTTGAACATCTTTAGAGGCCTCTTTATACTGCTCATTTATCTTCGCACATTGCTGGATATCTCTTCGTTTTAAAAGGGCTTTTCTATCTTCTTCTCTTTTCTCAATTAAGCTATTGACTTCTGAAAACTCACCCTTTAACCTTTCACCTTCATCCTTTAAACCATATATTTCAAAAGAAATTTCCTCATATTCAATACGGTTGATTTCATCATTTAAAATAGCATCTTTCTCTTCTAAACTGATTCTGTCTGAAACCAATTTATCCCAAAGAATTCTCAGTTTTTTAATTAAATTTGCAATTTTATTTTCAAAGCTATGTTTTTCTTCTGTGGAGGTTTTAAGGCTTTCAGCTATTTCAAAAACCACAGAAGTTTCCTCTTTAAATAATAAAATTGTATTTTTTTGGTCTATTTTTGATTTATTATCCTTATACTGTCTTATGTATTTACTTAAAATATCTCTGAACTCTTCAATTCTATTTTTATCCTTATTTAATTTATCCTCAACTGTAGGTATAAACCAGGTCTCAATTAATCCTGCTTCGTCTTTCGCATTTGTAAAAAGTTCTGACAGGCCTGACTCTTTGAGGTTTATCTTTTTAATTATTGATTCCCATTCCTTGTAGTAAATTTGATATTCTTCCAACTTTCTATAATAATTTCTTGATTGAGTACTGTTATTCATGTCATATAAGGAAAGACTATATTCACCGGATATTTTAAGTGTTTCTAAAAGATTCTTACAATCACTATATTTCATAAGGGTTTTATTGTCATCATCAATCCTTACAAATGGGATATTATAAATATCATATGGATTTTGTTCTTTATATTCATGGGTAAATTGGATTATATCTAACTCACTTTGACTTTGTTCGTCACTGACTTCCTGACTTTTTCTTACCATCATACCTGTCAGTACATATCCTGAATTTCCATCTAATTTCCATTCTATTAAGATAAAACTTGGCTTATTTGTAGAAAAATAGCCGGAAAATTTCCTCTTATTGCAATCTCTATACCTTTTATGTACAAATGGGGCTATAAGCATCTGCACAAGTACAGACTTTCCACCTCCGTTTCTAAGAGAAAGAAGGGTACTTTCCCCATTTAGATGGAAGGTTTCATCATCTACACGAATACCGCTGTAATTGTAGTTAAGATTTATAAGTCTAATAGCGTTTATCTTACTCATTTTCTACCACTCCTAAAACTCTAAGAACCCTTCTGTAGTTCTTTTTATTTAACAGATTATAGTCCATAAATTGATCTAACTTCTTTGTAGTCTTTATCATTTCATCTTCTTCTATAAAATCAATAAGATTTTGATTTTGTAAAAATTTTAGTATATTGTAAATAAATCCTTCCTTTGTAGTCCTTGCTCTGGAACCTTTTTCTTCACTTCTTAATGCTTCAAAAGCTTCCAACATATTAGAAAAAGCTAATCCATCAATATCTTCCGATTCTTCGTCAGAGCTTTCAATACCTTCTTTTAATCTTTCTGATACGCTGTTTAAAAGATCTCCAACTCTTAAATAATCTCTTGCTTTGCTGCTGCTTCCCTGTCCATCATAAAATTCCACTAATAATGTTAATATTACAAACTGGGACAAATAATAGTCTTTATCAGTAGCTGTAGATTTACACAAGATCGCTTTTAAATTCTGCTTTGAAAATCCTAAATAAGTATTGTCTTCATCGGGAATTAAGTAAATTATATTTCCATATCGCTCAATTAAGCTCTCTGCTATAGTTCCTTGTCTTTTTACCAAATCCATTACATTTCCATTTTCCGTATATGCTTTATATAAAGTAATATTATCTTCTTCCTTTAACTCACGATGCTCAATTAAGTAATAAAATATACTTTGGCTTAAAGTTATTTCCTCTAATTCGTAACCCATAATCCCCTCCTGTTTTTAATTTAAATCAAAATAGATATTCGAACAATAAATGCGTTTTATTTTTCCTGTACTGCTATTTACATTTTCAAATATAACCGGTTCTTCACTATCAATTCTAAATGTATTTATCTTTTTTATATTTTCTAAATCAGGATTGATATCTATTAAATCTAAAATGCTTTCATTTAATTGAAAGTCCAAAGTACCGGTTTCCGCTATATGCTCAGAGCGTTCTTTTTTTAATTCCTGTATATCAATATCCGCATTTCTAAGGAGTTCAATTACAATTTCTTTAAATATTTCAACATTTGGAATTAATTCGGAATAATCTTCATTCAGGTTTTCTTTTAAATCTTTAAGACTTATTCCGTTGTTTTCACAAGCGTGAGTAAGTATTACCATGAGGGAGCGGTTGTATTGCTTTAGCTTTTCTCTTTGCCTTGCTATTTGCTCCTCCTTCCACTGCTCATCATCAATTTCCAATATTTCTTCATCTTCGTCTTTAAGCTTTGCTCTAATTGGTTTTTGTATTTCTACAGATTTATTAATATTATAGGTCTTATCCATTTCTTGATTTAATAATGGCCTTAAAAAATATTCAATATTTCGTAAGTTATTGGGATTTTCCAATAATTTATCGTACAGCTCATTTCTTAAATTAAATCTTTTTATTAAGGTCATTTGAGATAAGTCTTCTAATTCTTTAGTATATAGTGACTTTAATTCAAAATGTGTTTTCAATATTTGTTGATGCTCATCTATTGCACGGCTTAAATAATTTTCAATTATTTTTAAATTTACAAGATTTTTAGTATCATCATTGTCCAATTTTTGAATATTAATATCTTTTTCTTCTAATTCTCTTACCCTCTCCCTAATATTATCTCTATATCTTGAAAACTTCTTGCTTGTATCTCCTATTGTTTCAAGGTTTTCTTCCAATAATAATTTATAATCCAAAACAGAATAACTCAATGCATTTTGCCTTATCTTTCTCATTGCTTCCCTAATACGCTGATATTGAATACGCAATTGATTAAATATATTTTTAATATCATCTACAGCCTTATCGTAAGAAGCCTTTTCTATATGAAGCTTGAAAATCATTTCATGAATGGTTAACAACATATTGCTTTCCATTTCTAAAGTGGACAACATTAAATTGTACCCGTCATCAGTTAAATAATATGATGTCCTTCTAACCTCATCATCAATATATACAGGTTTATTATTAATAAAGCTAATATGAATGTTTTTGTACTCTTCCTCTTGAAAATCATATCCCCTAAAATACATAACCTTTCCTTGATTTCCCAAGATTACATTAATAATGAAATCACCTAATTCCTTGCACTCCTCATAAGAAATAGGTTTCTTAAAGCTACTCATATTTACCATATCTATAAAGCCGCCGATATCATCCATGGTGCAGGGTTCATCCTTTAACGATTGCTCCATAATAAAAAGCAATACTATAAATATCATATTGATTTGTTCATAAAGCTCCTCAAAACCAAATTGTTTCCATGTAGTCTTAGACATACTGTTTTTAAATAAAAAAGCATAGGAACCCACACTTTTCATTCGTTTTGGGAAGTTGTTCAAAAAAGAAATCATGCATCCTCCTAAAAGTCTCTGCTGCTTAAAATTTCTTGCGGTATATACTTATTATTCCTTAATATATTCAATATTTCAACCCTGTCATTATCATTGAATGAGTCTAAAAAGTAATTGCTGATATTTTTGTTTTGACCTTCCTTGGTTTCGGGTAAAATAATATTCTTTGCCTTTTTTAACATATATACATATGCTTCATTAAACGGCTTAATAGGTATCCTGTCCATAAAAACCGCAGCTAACTGTTCATATATCAATATCCCTTCATAGTCTAAATCACCTAAATAAAGTATTTGATTTGATTCATCACTTAAATACGGTTCAACGCAGAATGTAAAATCTTTAAAAGACTTAATTATTCCTTTTCCTTTACCGTAAATTAAAGTACCTATGGGTAATCCGAGTATGTTTTCATTTCCTTTTATTAAGTGCCTTCTCATGCTATAGAATGTATCCTTATTTTCTAAAATTAATACATTTTGCAAAATATTTTTATGATGTGAATAATATGACAGAGGCTCTGTAGTATCATAGATATTTAAGTCCTGTGGCTCAAGACCTAAGTTTTTAAGGATTCTGAAACCGCCTTCTTTTTGCAAGAATTTTTCTCTGCTCCAAATTTCAAAACTTCTTTCGTTCATTGATACAGGTTCATTTAATAATTCTTTTTGATTAGATATATAATTGCTGAGTTGTAAAATATATTTTCTATCTTCTTTGTATTTATTAATATTTTTTAAGTAATAATCTATTTTCAAAGAAGAGTGGAGGTTAAAGAGTAGCTCATTTTCATACTTCCTGTTATCAACCCTTAAATCTATAATTCTATATCTGTTATACAATGCCGGGGTCTTGCCATTGGTGCCGGAGCTTCTTATGGGCTCTATAAGACCGGCATCTATTTTATCCATTATAACGTTTACCAAGGAATGGTAGTCATTTAATTTGTAAACCTTTGAAATTTCATCAAGGGTTATTTTCTTCTTTCCTATGTTTCTTATGGATTTCATAAGTCCATCTCCAATTTTTTTCATTTTATAAAATTTCATCTTATTTTAATAGTCTTCATTATTATACACCAGAATAATCAACTTCTCAAGTTTGAGACCAATACGGATAAGAAAAACATCCCCTAAGCGAACGAACTGTAATTATACGTTGGCTAATTACTATAAAAATAAAACTACAAAACTCGATTTTTGTCTAAAGACATGCCTCCATCTGTTATTTTCACACTGACTCTGATTGATGAATGTATTTCGACACCGTCAAAGCCTGTTATATTATCAAGAGTTTTCTTGAGATATTTAGTAAATTAACGATATATTTTACATTATATTCCATTATATCGCTTTAATCTCCATTTATCAACATACCCTTTCATATCGTCGTATCGAATTAGTAGACCGCCAATTTTAATGGACAAGTTTTTATAATAGATTTTAATAGAATCATGTGATATTATTATTCATATCAAGTGGAATCTAAGTCAAATGAGAATTTAATGATGAAATTATTAGATTGAATTTTCAATCTTACATAATAGTCCTTCTTTAACTATTATAATACTACCAAGAATTACAAGTTTTCAAGAAATGTTTTCAGGTTAATATCTCTTATACTACATTATTCGTCGTAATAAGTGTAAATATGCAATTAATTTTCGTTGTAAAAAGTGTAAAGATGGGATATACTATGTGTATGAGGTGATGTGTATGTACAGAGATGCAATGAATGATCTGCATAAATGGAAAAGCAAAAAGAATAAAAAGCCATTGATTATCAGGGGAGCACGCCAGGTGGGTAAAACATGGCTCATGCGTGAGTTTGGAAATTCTTCTTATGATGAGATGGTATATATAAACTTTGATAACAATACTCAAATGAAAGAACTTTTCTCTGTTGATATGAATATTGAGCGTATTATTACAGGGTTGGAGCTTTATACGGGACATAAAATTAATCCTTTAAACACAGTGCTTATATTTGATGAGATACAAGAGGTACCACAAGCTTTATCGGCACTGAAATATTTTAATGAAATTGCACCTGAATATCAAATTATCTGCGCGGGCTCCCTGCTTGGTGTGGCACTGCATAGCGGTACATCTTTTCCTGTTGGGAAGGTAGAGTTTCTGGATTTATATCCATTATCCTTTAGCGAATTTATGAGGGCAATGGGTAGAAATCAGTTTATTGAGCTGCTTGAAAAACAGGACTTCGGCATGGCTACCACCTTTAGGCAGGAATATATTAATTTGCTTAAACACTATTACTATGTTGGCGGCATGCCCGAGGCAGTAAAAGCTTTTGCAGATAACAGGGATTTTAATGAAGCACGCGTGATTCAACAAAGGATACTGGACGCATATGAGCAGGATTTTTCCAAACATGCTCCAAATGAAACAGTTCCACGCATTCGTATGCTTTGGAACAGTATTCCCGGACAGCTTACTAAAGAAAACAAGAAATTTGTCTATGGCATCATTAAGGAGGGTGCAAGGGCTAAGGATTACGAAATGGCTCTTATGTGGCTTGCTGATTGCGGACTTGTTCATAAGGTTCATCGGGCAACATCACCAAATATCCCATTAAAGGCATATGAGGATTTTAAAGCTTTTAAGCTCTTTTTAGTTGATGTGGGTCTTCTTTCATGTATGGTTCGACTCAATCAGAGAGTCTTGATTGATGGGAGCAGGCTATTCCAAGAATTTAAGGGTTCCCTTACGGAACAATATGTACTGCAGCAGCTTAAAACCATTAAAGGTATAGAAACCTATTATTGGACAAATGACCGAGGAGGTGCTGAAATAGACTTCCTTATTGATAACGGAATAGACGTTATTCCTATTGAGGTAAAAGCAGAAACAAACCTGAAATCGAAAAGCCTAAAAACATTTTGCGAAAAATTTAAACCTAAAATATCCATACGTACAAGTATGTCAGATTACAAGCAGGAAGATTGGCTATTGAATTTGCCATTGTGGGCAGTGGAGAGTATACGGGAAATAAGATAATAATAGTTGGCGGCAAAATCCTTTGCAAAATCAACTCCTGATACAACTTCTCCAAATACTATGCCTTTGTATTGAATAATTTTCTTACCTTCTAATGTTGTAAGTTTGTAATAATTCCGTGTTTAACTGCTTTGACATACATATCACGGAAACAGCATACTATTAAATTTAATGAAAATTTACCTTTAACTACTATAAAAATAAGACTATAAAGCTCGATTTTTGTCAACACTAACCATCATTTTTATTCTCCCAATGTTTCTTTGCATTATCATATATCTCGTCTAAAGACATACCTTCAAAAATTTCATCTTTAATTATTAAATAATCATTCTTACTTATATCTCCAGATTGTCGTATAAATCTTAAAAAGCCGGTCATAAGAATTAATTTCGATGTCCGAAACATAGCAACATCAATGGATATAAAATATTAA
>ENA-UOOM01003156-UOOM01003156.1-fermentation-metagenome-genome-assembly--contig:-NODE-3156-length-12366-cov-9.419056_pt1 | contig 12366 bp, 7 predicted proteins | sample MGYA00245781_ERZ724031 | MGnify/ENA primary metagenome ERZ724031 (study PRJEB28704, sample SAMN03018317) | fermentation metagenome | biome: anthropogenic terrestrial biome; feature: soil; material... | reverse complement strand
GGATTTCTGATTCGAAATCTCACGATCCCGTGTCCGAAAAAACGATACAGGTCAGGAGGAAGCCACACGAAAGGAGAGGAAGCGCATGTTGGGCACGATCGGCCAGCTCACCCTTGAGCGCGACTTCCTCCAGCGGTTTTGTGACGACCAAGGCCTCGACCCCGATGCGTAGGGAGGTGGCTGTCAGTACCCGTTCCGGACTCTGCCGCAAGCGTGTCTGCGAGTTGCTGGAGGTTCCACGATCAAGCAGCTACCGTGAACCTCAGCCCAGGACTATCCACGAGGCCGACGAGCAGCGCATGGTAGAGATCGACCGCATCCACCTGGCACACCCGGAGTACGGCGCCAGGAAGATTGCCCGTGAGCTCACGAAGGCAGAGATGCCACATCAAGGTCCGTCGCAGGGCGTCTCATGTGTCAGATGAACGTGAGGGCCTTGTGTCCGCAGCCGAGTCTGTCGGCACCGTCAAAGCACTCCAAGAGGTTCCCCTATCTGCTCAAGGGCAAATCCATCCTCTTTCCCAACCAGGTGTGGTCGACAGATATCACCTATGTCCAGATAGGCCGACGTCACATGTACCTCACAGCCGTGATCGACTGGTACAGCCGCTACATCGTGGGCTGGAGACTCTCTGACACTATGAGAGCATGTGAGGTGGTGAAATGTGCTGGGGAAGTTTTCGAGGCGCATGGCACACCTGCGATTATGAACTCAGACCAAGGCTCGGTCTTCGGGTCAGACGAGTACGTCAACCTTCTCGCAGATGAAAACATACGCCAGAGCATGGATGGGAAAGCTCGGTGGAGGGATAACGTGCTTATGGAGAGATGGTTTAGAACTCTCAAGAGTGAGTGCTTGAGGAACACTGAGTACGAGACACCTCGCGAGCTTGAGACAATCATTGCAAGGTTTGTTACCTACTACAACAACGAGCGTATCCATCAGTCTTTGGGCTACGACGTACCGGCCGACTGGTACGCAGACGGCTCCCCAGTCGCGGCATAACCGTGGAAGGGATACGACGTGACAAGGTTCAGGCAAGGGCTTTCGTTAGCAGAAGTGATTTCGTGTCCAGGTAGGGCGACCACTTCAATAGGCTTCAAGCGCCTCTCGATGGCCAAGAAGCCTTCCTGCTGTTTGACGTCATATGCAGACGCTACGAGCACGGGACATAAGACACTCATGTTCATCTGATACATAAGACGTCCCGCAGCGGACCTTAATATAGGTATTCCTGCTTTCACGAACTCGTAGGAAACATTCCCCCCGCACCATACTCTAAAGTGTACCAGGTGGATGCGGCCGATCTCGACCATGAAGCATTTATCGGCCTCGTGGGCAGTTCTGAACTGAGACTAGTAGGTACTTGATCATACAACACCCAGCAAACTAGTTTATCAAGGGTTCATCAATAACTTATTGATGAACCCTTGATGTATTGAACAACTTGGCTACAAAAAGACCAACCTGGACTCCTATCATATAAAGAAAAGAGTGCGAAGTTAACCTCTAGCCTAATTTTGGAGATCTAATTAAAAGCATTTTGACTCATGCGGTTGGGCTTGCAAACGAACCAGAAAAGAATTGTAACTTTTCTCACATCCAGCAGTACATGCATCTCAGTCCAATCTAATAGGCCATTTTAGTAAATACCGAACTCACATATAGGCAAATGCCCCATTAAATGTCAAACATTACTAATCTGTTTAGCCAACAATACAGATGAATTCATTAATTTAGTTCTACATACAAGGAGACAAACTTACTCGGACTAATAGATATAAGCTTTAATTCATTATTATCTTTCTGTACCAATCCAATCTCTTCCTCAAGTAAATTTAAATAAGCCGCATAGATAATCGGCCGCTTAAAATTAATATACGCAGACTCACTTATAGTATGCTTGGCATTGTATAAACGTATAATAATACCCTTTCGTTTTTCTGCCTTCTTAATAGCACTGATTACAAGATCACCTCGAAGCTCGAACAGTGATTCTTTACCTTTTTGCGTACCCGTAATCTCTGGTTCTGAAAACATCAATCTTCCATTAAGAAATGATGCATATTCAAAAGTCTGCAAAGGTGTATTATAAAGTTTAGAAATAATTTCAATATTTGATTTATCAAATATTGTTTGAAATGTAGAAAATCCTAATGAAAAATCAAGAGGACCTAATAACTGTGCATCTGGAGTTTCAATTGTTTCTTCACCTGAAGCATGCCCCGGACGATAGAGTAAATTTTTCTTACCCATATGACTGTACGTCCTAAATATCGTCAATTGTATAATGTTACCTCGACCATCTTCTTTCCCATTATCATCAATAACCTCATATTCGCGAACACCTTGCGGTATTACGCCAATTCCGCGCTTCTCGTTAAATAGACCAACGAAAGATTGAGTTGGTTCGATTGCAACCGGTTTTTCATTCCAAGTTACACCCCGCTTAAGATCACGCAAATACCAATCCATTTCTTGGTTAAGCCGATTAGGACGACATATCGATCCAAAGAGCTCATCTGCATAGTTAAACTTAGTATCCATATCCGAATCGAATAAAATACAAATTCGATGGGAGCAAACACAATTATCAATGTGAATTTTAATGTCTATCACATGGGAATTCTTGCGCAAAATAATCGTAAGAGTTATTGGGAGTTCGATTTCTGCAATTCCCATTGAACGCTCATTCAGATTAGCTGGGACTTTCATTATATATGAAATATCCGCCCACTGAATTATGTCTGACCCCTTTAGAGTAACTTTCGGCTTAAACGAAGTAGACTTTATAATCATATCTTGTCGTGGAGGAGAATAGTTAAAGCTATCTCCATCATCACCATTTTCGATAATCACACCTTGATTATCATAGATATGTTTATTGATTTTATCAAGAATACGAAGAGATCCATCGGCATTTACAGTAATTGAATAAAATTTGTTTTCCAATTTACTTAAGAAATCAACAGGTTGCTCACCAGAAATACCTAAGGCAATTTGGCGTTGTACATACCCAAATGCCGGCACATCGCCAGATTCAAATGCAACGGTTGCTTCGTATATTTTTTCTGGTATATATATTTTTCTACTTGGATCTAAATTAATCGTTTGTTTCTTTACATACGATGTAAGATCTTGCTTTTCAATTACTGTATATGGCAATGACTTTCCATGCTCATCTAATATAGCGAAATCTTCCCCTGGAATATAAAACTTTTTAATTACAATACCAAAACGAAGCTGAGGTATAGTATTAATAAGGGTGATTGTAAACCTATTTTCAGTATCTTTAATATTAGTTGAAATAAGACGCGAATGCAATTCAACCAAGCTGGTTGCAATATCGTTGGCTTGTTTATAACGCATTTTAACATCTTCATTTACAGTATCAGCAACGCAGGCACCAATAGAATCATGGGCTGAATTTTCAAACAAAAGTTTCCAAACAGCTTTCACCGATTCATGTGGATAGTCATTTCCGAGAATGTACGATAAAGATAATAGAGGCTCCATAATATTCGCAATATAATTCTGAACCATCGTGTTCATAGCTTTCAAGTCTGAACGCGACGAATAAATTGACCTATGCAAACGGCGGAGCTTTCCACTTAGGAGTTCGCCCTTAACTACTTCCAACTTTGTATTTGAAAATCGTACTGCATGTACATAATCTTCTAACGTGTCAAATACATAATTATTAGTAGGATCCTGTTTTTTCCGTTCATTAATAATTTTTGGTAATTCTTTACGAATAGGTGCTTGATCAAAGCCTACTGGAAATAAGACGTGTTTAGTTACAAAATTTGGCGCTTCATTTTCTATACAAACCCTTTCCCAAAATTTATCTGATTCATCTAGATCAGAAGGTATAAACTCTGCGATAGAATATCCTGTTCTCATTTGAGAAGTAAGGACTTTGCTACCATCGCTTCCTTGCCAAACAAAATTGGTATATTTTACCATGTCATCGCTTACGCCACGTACAATTACTGCATCTTGAATTCCAAATGATTGGTATATTTGAGGCATATTGCCACCTTGGCCAAAAGCATCTGGCACATAGCCAATCATCATACAGTGTCCAAGTTCACGAGCTCTTGTGATTCCGTAATAAAGATTACGCACAACACTTTCAGCACTAATAATGAGTTGATCACATTGTGTATACCATGGTCCTACTAAAAGCCTACGTGAGCGAATAGCATTTTTTATTCGCATTTCATCTTGTGGTCTCCAGGCAAGATACTCATCGATTAAACTCGATTGTCCATCTAGAAGAAAAGCGGTAAAGTCATTTTCATTTTTAACCGTATCAAGCACATCGGATATTTCCTTCATCAAATATACTTTGGAACGAGAGGTTGTAAAGTACCACTCTCTATCCCAATGTGTATGCGCGAAAATATGAATTGTATACGACATTGATTAACACTCCCCTACCTTAATTAAAACAAGGACCATCCGGCATTTTTGTTGCTACAAACTTTCGGATGGTCCAGTAAAATCTTTATATGCTTTTTATTCGAATGAAATGTCTATATCATCTTCTGAAATATCTTCACTGACATCATCATTAAATTTTACAAAAAGTGGGGCAAGAATGCCAATTACAAGTCCTCCTACAAAAATTGAAACAAAGAAAGCTAATGGATTTCCATATGTAATAAACCCATACATTCCACCTGCAGGAGGCATAAAGGCGTATACACCTAACAAGACTGCACACGCTCCACCTACAACAGAAGCCAAGCAATTTAAAGGAACAAGCTTAATTGGGCTTATCATTGTAAAGGGAATAGCACCTTCAGACAATCCAAATATAGACATAATACCTGCTGAAATTCCAGCCTCTCGTAACCCCGGGGAGAAGCGCTTTTTATGGATAAGAGTCGCTAGAAAATATCCCAGTGGAGCGGTAATGATTTCACCAATTTCAATTACTTTTGGGTAATAGATTCCTTCTGCCATTAGCGCATTGCAAACAGTATTAGCTGCCTTATTGACAGGACCACCAAGATCAAATGCAACCATAACTCCAATAACAGCGGCCAAAACAAGCTGACTGCTAGTGTTATTGCAAAGATCAGTAAGCCATGTTTGAAGTGACGAATTAAGCGCTGCTAAAGGATCAGCGAGCAAAACGCCCATGATGAGAACCGAGGTCAGCATGCCCAACCCTGGAAGAATAATCACTGCTTTCAAGGAAGTAAGTTTTTCAGATACATGTATTTTTTCTTTAGCCCATTTAACAACGTAACCCGCAACTATCCCTACAACCAAAGCTCCTAAGAACCCAGATTGATTCTGCATTGCGGTATATCCGCCTACAAGTCCTGCTCCCAAAGCCGGTTTGTCTCCAATAGAATAGGCGACATAAGCTCCAATAATTACCGGGATAAGTTGAATCGCGTACGTAGCGGTTACATTTATTTGATAAAGAACATGACCAAACCCAGCAGTATCTGCAAGTGTTTTAAGATCACTTACTCCCATTCCAAGCCCAATAAAGCGTGCTACAGCAAGAACAACAGTGCCGCCCATAATTAAAGGTATCATGTAACTCATAGAGAACATAATATGGCTCTGTAAATCTTTACCAACAGAACGAAACTTATCCAGCATTATCCTTTCCTCCTTTTTTAAAACTTCATTTTGAGGTATAAAAATCTATTAATTTACATTAAAAATTAAAATTTATGCGTTTGTTGCTTTTTTAATTTCAAAAGCTTTAATACATTTTGACAAAACTTTATCTGCTGCTGTTACGCATTGATTGATATCAACATGTATAATTGGGATATGCTTAAAACGTTCCATTCCTTCAACTTTTTGATTGGAAACTAGAAGCATAAAATCTGCAGCATTGATTTCCTCTTCTGTAAGCTCATTCACCCTTCCCATAATACCTTGCTGTTCAATTCTAACTTTAACTCCAAGTTCTTTACCTGCTTTTTCAAGAGCCTTTGCTGCCATTGGTGTATGGGCAAACCCTGAAGGACACGAAGTAATCCCAACGATATTCATTAAAGGCCTCTTTTTCATTAAAACTTTAAACTTATCAATATAAATCTAAAACTATTCCATATTTAGACTCTGTTTTAGATAAAGAAACATATCATGTGTATTTGAAATATGAGATATTTCATCTCTAAACTTTTGTTCTAAAAGACAAACGGCAATCTTTGAAATCATTTCAAGATGCACTTTCCCAGCATCTTTATTCGGTACAAGTAAAGTAAAAAAATGCTGAGCTCCCTCACCCTCTTGCATCTTCCAAGTAACAGGCTCTTTAGCTCTTATATAAATAATCGTAGGACATGAGACTAAATCACATTTTGCGTGTGGTATAGCAAAGCCATCCATCAAACCAGTTGATAAATCTTCTTCCCTTTTTTTAAGTTCTTTGACCAACATTTTTTCATTACTTGTTACACCCAAGGATTGAGCTGCTCTTCCGATAAAGTCAAAGACCTCATCTTGTGTTCTTAAATTTACATTAAGAAATATTGACTTCTCACTAAGCATGAATGAGTCAGATGATGCCAACGAATCAACATGTTTATCGCTGCACATATTTAATCCCTCCCTTCGCATCTTAATCAAAATAAATTTATTAATTCTCTTTACTCTGCACTTATTTGATATGTTCTACAAAAAGCGACCTTAATTCAATGTAAGCTCTTGCCAATCAAAAATAAGCCAACTACAAACAAAAGAAAATTTTTCCAATTAAACTTGGAAAAAAGTATCCCAAATAGAACTAACTGGAAAATGCAAAATTTCCAGCTTCTATTTAATGGAAGCAAGTAAGTGATTTCGTATGTTTAGGTTGCTAAAGTAAAACAAACTACGCAGAAAAGGATAGCTATGAACATCAGTGAAAGAGCCAACAGGGAACTTCAAATCTTAAACAATCGAGACTATACACCCGCCCATGTATTAGCTGAACAATTTGGCGTTTCAGAAAGAACAATACGTAATGACATTGCCATGTTAAACCATTCAAATAATAAAAATCTACTGATTCGTACCAAACGGAAAAAAGGATATTACTTAATACCGGGAGAAGAAAATTTATCAAATAGATATATAGCGGCAGTAGCTAATCGTAAAGATATATTTCCTCTTGATACAAAAACCCAGAGAAAACGCTATGTTATTTGCACTCTTCTCCTCAGCGATGTTCCCATTTCATTTGCAAGACTTGCACAATTAGCCTGTATTGCTGAAGATACAGTTAAAACTTATATGCAAGATATACGTAAATTGTTAAAAAAATTTGGACTTAACTGCTTTTCACGCCGCAGCGATGGCATTCTTGTTTATGGTAGCGAAATAAACAAACGGAAATGTTTTCTTCTGTTGTGTATTGATCATAGCCAATCTACATATATAACTAGCTTTAATACTGTAGAAACATACATGTGCAGTGGCATTAATCTTGAGCGTATTCGCGATATTGTAAGCACTTCATTAGCTCATGCTCACATTATTGCCTCTGATCAAAACTACAAAGACCTAGTTCTAAGCGTTGGTTTAACCGCAGCACGCATCAAAAGTAGGCACCCTATTCAACCACTCAATATGCGATATGATGCATCTAATGCTATCTTAGCAACCGAAGATATTTGCAAACGAATAGAACCTCTGATTGAACAGGCCGTGGATAGAGCGGAACGCACTTATATTTATCAGCAAATACTAAAACTCACAAATGCTAACACGAATAAAATTAATTCTGATATTCTGAAGCACGATATAGATGGAATGCTTAATATTGCGTTTGCTTATTATAATATCGATCTTAGAAATGATGAGATACTTAAGAGCAATCTTTTTAAACATCTTAGTTTAATTTTTTCTGATCGTATTAATGATATAAAATCAACAAATCCGCTTTTAGAAACTATTAAACAAGGATATCCCTTTCCTTTTGACGTTGCCCTTGCTGCAACTGAGCAAATTTTTAATAAAAAGCCAATGACACTTAATGAAGGCGAAGTAGGCTATATTGCTCTTCATATTGGTGCTGCCATAGAGAGGAACCGAGATATTCACAGAAGACCTTGTGAAATTATACTGATTTGCAGTGAAGGAAGATCTGTGCAGCAGATTTTCTATACAAAAATAAATGCACTCTTTGGTGAAGATATACATATATCTCATAACATAACATTTCAAGAATTACTACAACTCAATGTGAAAAACTTAAATGCAGATCTTATCATTTCCACTGTTCCTTTAGGTACGGGGAAATTACCTATACCCTATTTGCTTGTTCGCTGGAGCTTACCCACATCCGATATACAAGCTATTTCACGTTCTGTTACTAGGATTAAAGATAAGCATGCAAATACCATCGATAGCTTTTTTGCTAAAGAATCCTTTATGTATATAGATAAAGAAGTTCAACGTGACCAGCTTCTAAAATACATGTGTGATGAATTAATCACAGACGGAATAGCTCAAAGCGATATTTTTTCCCAAGTTAATCGCAGAGAAAAAATTGCTGATACAGCCATTACAAGTCTTCTTGCAATTCCACATCCTCTAGTACCATGCACGCATCATACGAGAATATCAGTTGCAATTCTAGCCCATCCCATTATGTGGAGCAGCACACACAACCAAGTACGACTTGTAATGTTACTTGCCATTAAACCATCTACGAATAATAGCCTTGAAGAATTTTATGACTTGCTTACGCAGATAATAGGCAATCAATCGCTACAAAAGCGACTACTACATATAACAACTTATCAAAAATTTTTAAAGATAATTAGGGAGCTTTATACTCCAACATGGTCATAACTATAAAATTAGGTTGGAGTGCAGTTACCAATTCCATCTATGGTCCACTGACCTAAAGCCATAATCTTGATTGATCTATGATATGGTTAAATTGCAACGTACAATAAAGACTTTGTCACAAAGATAGCCTTTTAATCATATAGACTGCCTCAATCTCATGAGCAGGCGCAGGCCACATAAATTAAGATGAATAAAATAGTCAAACTAAAAAGGCTATTTAAGTACAACAAAGAATCCTAAACACAAAACTACTGAGAATCTGGGCTGTTTGAAATGACAAGCCATTTCAAACAGCCCACCCAACCCTATTCGCGCTGGGCATAGCTAAATTACTACTATATAGCATCAAACAGTTATTTTATATTGCTGAAATATCTCTTACATCATCAAATGTACCTTGAGCTAAATCACAAACCTGCTTCCAGATCTGCTCATCGACAACGACTCCTTCTCTTTTATTCTTTTCTCTTGTTTGTAAAGTATGCTCTCCAGGACAGGTTACCGGATGCCCCGTGTCAATTGGACTGGCAGTATCAGCACGACCAACTCGTTCATTAAACATAGCCTGAATATCTTCCCTATCACCAAAAAGATACGGGTCAATAGCAATGAAAATCTGGCAAGCACCCGTACATGATCCGCGGCCTTCATCGTCTAGCATGCTTCCCGAGTTCCCATTTGCAATTGCGGCCGCCGCAAGATCAAGAACAATTGCCATACCGGATCCCTTCCAATAACCAGTAGGCAAGATTCTACGAGTATCCTCGATAGCGTCAGGATCACATGTCAGCTGTCCTTTTCTATCGAACCCGCCGGAGTAAGGCAGCATCTTTCCGGCAAGTCTATAAGCCCCAATTTTGCCCCAAGCATACTGACTCATAGCCATATCAAGCACAATCGGGCCATCTTCCCGGGGAATCGCAAAACAAAATGGGTTATTGCCGACACCAGGTTCTGTAGAGCCCCATATAGGCATTGAACTTTCTGTATTTGTCCAGCAAATACCAATCATATCGGCATGTGCTGCTTGCCATGCGTAAGTTCCACCGCGCATCCAATGAGTAGTGTTTTTCAGTGCCACACAGCCAATGCCGTTTTCACGCGCAAGTTCAATAGCTCTTCCCATACAAATCTGGGCATTAACAATTCCAGGTCCTAAGTGCCCATCATAATTTTCAACGGCACCTTTTCCTCCAATTTTTTCGGGCTTGGCATTAGGATCAACCCAACCCCTTTTCACATAGTCAATGAAGCGCGGTACTCGATTAAGCCCATGGCTCTCGACCCCATCAAGGGAGCTGTCAGCATGCACCGTGGCGCAACGCTCCGCCACATCATCATTTAATCCTGCCTTCAAGAAAGCCTGTTTAATTGTGTCTTTGAGTTGCTGATAAGGTATCCGTATGCTCATGTGTCCCTCCATCATTTACAAAACTTTTGGCAGAAGTTCTTCTATCATGCTTTATAACTAGCCACCTATGTTTTTCTTAAGTAGTCAAAGAGCAGTATTGGCTAATAAGATTACTGTTCTACAGCTAGCCTTCAAGCTAAATCGATAGCTCTCTCATAATATTTCAAAAATAGTACAGCTGTGTACTTTTAATAACTAAAAATATCCAACACAATTTAACATTAAAGGCTATCTAAGCACATATATATTGTATATCTATGGTATTCCGCTAGATTGGAATCATAAGTTCCTCCACTTCTAATGAAGATGAGATAGATTGCTAAAATGAGTAAGCAGGTCCGTACGTAAGACCTACCCCATAGTTGATGAATGCTCACAACGCAAGAGAGGTGTTATGGATTCGGTCAAGATTGCTAACATACTGCTCGAGAATACTCGGCAGTTCCATACCGTTCCGCTACTTTATGTCCACACTAATGGAGGGACCTGCATAGCCAAAGATGACACATGGCTTATGAGCGGCCCTGCAATATTTGATTTCACTACATTTTTCAATGGCTTAACAGTGTATAAGTACGATAAATACACTATAGCTAAGGGCTATAAACTACATCTTGAACTAAAGGGCTCTGCATCTGTTGTACGACAGACATGTGTCGATGCTCTTGACTACTATTCAAGACCTCAAGAGGACAGCGCAGTAAAGGTAGCAGGCAGTGATGAGTGGCACTCCGTCGACCTAGATATTGCTTATCAACCCTCCGATATCATAGTTGGCTTCACTATCGAGACTGAAGGCACTGTAGAGATCAGAAACTCCTATTACTGTGCACTTGTTGAGCGTAATAAGCTCCGCAACGTCGAGTTAGCTCTTTCTACTACCACCTTTAAGAAAGAGAGCTTTATCAAACATAATATCAATCTTATACGTACAAATATCCTAGATTCTGATGATCCCATCTCTCAGCACTTTCGTATGTATGTTGTTGATAATGGTCGGACATTAGACGCCTTAGCTCTATCCGGACATGGCATGACTATCTTTCCAAATGAAAATGTTGGCGGATCAGGCGGCTTTACCTACGGCATAATTAAGGCTTTAGAGGCCGGAGACGTCACAAATATCCTTTTGATGGATGATGATGTCGAAGTTTCCCCTGAAAGCATCAGGAGGACTTATCGTCTCCTAACTATTGTTAACGATGAGTACAAAGACGCTTTTGTCAGTGGCGCAATGATGAACTTTGATGAGCCCGATGTCCATTGGGAAGATATCGGATATATGACAGCAGCCGGTGTCTACCGTCCCGTCAAACCTGTGTATCGGATGAGCTCACTTCACGACTGTGTGGCCTGCGAAGCATTCAATATAGAAGATGACTCATGGGAAGATCTCAAACAGCGCTATGCCGCATGGTGGTATTGCTGCATTCCTCTTTCTATCATTAAGCAAAATGGCCTACCACTACCGTTTTTTGTGCGATTTGATGATGCAGAGTACGGCATGCGCTGTAAACCAAAGTTCATGGCAATAAACGGTATATGTATTTGGCATCTTGCGTTCTTGATGCGCTATAACGCCGCAGTTGAAAGATACCAGACCACACGAAATGGTTTAATAGGACAAGCAATCACAGAGGTAGCTCCTCTCACAAACTTCATGATCGAAATCAAACGCAATATGATGCTTGAGCTTGTGAAATTTAACTATATCGACGCTGAGCTTCTCTGTGAGGGATTCGAAGATTTCTTAAAGGGACCAGATTACTTTTCTCAAAAGGGTATGGCAGAAAAACGCTTTATGGATGCCAACAAAAACAAAGAAAAGCTTCTTCCCCTTGAAGAAATCAAAGAGATGGCTAAAAGTCAGTTTGGAAAAGATCTAGATAAAATTGATGCAGATGGTATTTGTGGAGACTTCCCACTCGGCCATACCCCACACAACAAGGTATACAACGTATACCATACACAGCTTTTTGAGCGCTCTCTCAACGGACAGCTATTTGGTCAGCTTAAGCCATTTGACGGCGATACAGCTATTGTCGAAGCTGTTGGTTGGTCATACCAGCCAGGTAGGCTCTATGGGGGTTATAGGACAAAACGTGTTGCTATGACTAGTCCCAGTCCGAACGCCAGGGGA
>ENA-UOOM01003153-UOOM01003153.1-fermentation-metagenome-genome-assembly--contig:-NODE-3153-length-12384-cov-4.152486_pt1 | contig 12384 bp, 10 predicted proteins | sample MGYA00245781_ERZ724031 | MGnify/ENA primary metagenome ERZ724031 (study PRJEB28704, sample SAMN03018317) | fermentation metagenome | biome: anthropogenic terrestrial biome; feature: soil; material... | reverse complement strand
AACTGGAGATATCGCGATAAGCTTCCTGACTGTCCGGAAAATGCTGCCCGATGTCCCCCAGCGCAGCGGCGCCCAGCATGGCATCCATTATGGCATGAACCAGGGCATCCGCATCCGAATGGCCCAGCAGGCCCCTTTCCCAGGGGATGTTCACCCCGCCCAGGATCAGCGGCCTGCCTTCCGCAAAGCGATGCACATCGTATCCGATTCCAACCCTCATCCTGTTCTCCCTCCGCTTTCGAGATACCTCTCCGCGATCTCCAGATCCTCCGAAGTGGTAATCTTGATATTGGTGTAGCCGCCTTCCACCAGCCGGACCGGATGACCGAGACGTTCCACCAGGGAGCTGTCGTCCGTGCCCAGATAATGATCTTTCTCCGCCTTTTCCTGCGCCTTCCGCAGCAGGGACAGCCGGAACGCCTGGGGCGTCTGCACCAGCCATAGCCGGCTGCGATCCGGTGTATGTATGGAAAAGCCATCTCCGTCAGTTTCCTTGATGGTGTCCTTGACCGGCATTCCGGCAGCGGACGCCCCGTACTGCCTGGCAGCCATAATGCATTTTTCAATTACCTCCACCGCAGTCAGCGGGCGAACCCCGTCCTGAATCACGACAATTCCTTCGCCCGGTATGGCTCGGATTGCATTTCGGACGGATTCCTGCCTCACCGCTCCGCCTTTTACGAAAGAGACGGCCTTTTTTACCGGATAACGGCTCAGTATTTCCTGTCGAATATATTCTTCCTCCGTCGTGACCACGATCAGCTCCTCCACCGACGGCGCCTCGTCAAAGGATAAAAGAGTATGGGCCAGAATCGGCCGGCCGCCCAGCTTCCGGTACTGCTTTGGTACCGGCCCGCCGATCCTGCGGCCCTTTCCCGCTGCCAGCAGGACCGCATATACCCGTTGCATTCCTGAATTGTTCATATACCAGAACCCTCTCCCTGAAATCAGGAAACATTTTTTTCGGCATCCTTCGGCCGCGCAAAGATCATTCTGCCGGCAGCCGTCTGTAAAACGCTGGTCACCAAAACGCCTATGGTTTTCCCGACATGCTTTTTGCCGCCGTCCACCACGATCATGGTTCCATCGTCCAGGTACGCAATCCCCTGACCGGTCTCCTTGCCATCCTTGATGACCTGTACCACCATTTCCTCACCCGGCAGCACCACCGGCTTTACAGCATTGGCCAGTTCATTGATGTTGAGCACGGGAACGCCCTGGAACTCCGCCACCTTGTTCAGATTGTAGTCGTTGGTCAGAACCTTGCCCTTCAGCAGCTGTCCCAGTTTCAAAAGCTTGGCGTCCACCTCGGCGACATCCGTGAAATCCCCTTCGTAGATTTCCACATCAATCTCCAGTTCCTTCTGGATGCGATTCAGAATATCCAGGCCCCGCCGGCCCCGGTTGCGCTTCAGGGCGTCGGAGGAATCCGCAATATGCTGGAGCTCCTGCAACACAAAGGACGGTATCACCAGCGGCCCCTCGACAAAGCCGGTCTGACAGATGTCGAAGATGCGTCCGTCGATAATCACACTGGTGTCCAGAACCTTGGGAACGACCGTCTTTCCCGCGGAAGCCTTCTCTTTGGAGCCTTTTTCCTTTGGAGCCTTCCGGAAAAGCGCCAGACTGCTCAGTTCCTCCCGCCTCTTGGTGGCAATGTTGATGCCCAGATATCCGAATAAAATATAGATCGCAACGGAAAGAACCAGGGACAACCAGGGAACCTTCAAACGGTTGATGGGCTCCGTAATCAAAAACGCAATAATCAGCCCGACGATCAGACCAATGGCACCAAACAGAATGTCCGGTGTGGGTACATCCGAAAACTTACTCTCAACCCACTTCAAAAAAGCAATCGAATACCCTATGATACGGGATGACAGTAAGAATAAAATAATTGCAAGCGCAAGACCAAAAATTGAAAAAAGAACCGCGTCCTGATACTGGGGAAGCAGTACAATGTGAAAATGATTCAAAACCGAACGGACCGGAAATGCAACTCCAATCCCCAGGGCAAAACCAAGCAAAGAGAGTAAAAATTGCATAGCTCTCCTCATTTTATCACCTCCTATTGTTTATTATAACTATTATACCAAAATTTTATAAGGGAGGATGGGAAAAAGAAAAAAATACAGCGCCTGTCAGACGCTGTCCTGTTTCAATGTGATTTTATCGATCATGGATGCGATGTCTTCTTCTTTCTGCGAAGTGGACAAAACAATTTCACTGATAAGAATCTGTCTTGCAGTATTCAGCATTTTCCTTTCCGCTGTGGACAATCCCTTGTCCCGCTCCCGGATCATCAGATCCCGTACCACACCAGCGACCTCATATATGTCACCGCTCTTTATCTTTTCCAGATTCATCCGATATCTCTTGTTCCAGTTGTCCGGAAGAGAGGAACTGTGTTTGCCAAGGACCTTTACCACCTTGCCGACTTCACCGCCGGATATGATCTCCCGGATCCCGACCTCCTCCACGCTCTTTGTCGGAATCATGACCTTCATGCTGCCAATGGGAAAATGAAGTATATAATAGGGCTGCTTCTCACCAAGGATTTCCTTTGTCTCTATCCCTTCGATGATACCTGCGCCATGCATGGGATAGACCACTTTATCTCCGATCTCAAACACTTGATGATGCCTCCTTTCGCTCTGCTTCTTTCAAACATTATTTACATTATAACACAAGAGAACTGAATTGTCAAAACAGCTATTCTAACACATGACATTGTTGAAGTCAACACGGAATCTATGAGTTTTATCGGAATTATTCATACTCCGTTACTATTCACAGCTCAATGAAAAGCAGACAGAATAAATATCGGAAAGTCGAGAGCAAAGGAATCAATATCGATTCCTTTTTGTGGATAGGAGCAGCAATGAATCGTTGGTACCGAACTTAATATATCTTCTTCATTGATGCGGATATTTGCTGATACACCCGATTTCGACCTGTTTTGACCACACGAAACACAAACAATCAAAAACAAACTTTACTGATGTAAACAACGAAGTCCCATTAATGCCTATTTCATTATATGCATATTTGCTTCATAGTCGCAATATAAATCGTTTGACATATTTCAACTTACCCATTTGTAAAAAACAAAAAACTGAAGTTTAAGAAGCATCCACGTTCCCAGCGACAGAAATGCCAAAACAAGTCTGCGCAATTACCGGCCCAGGACTATATTCAGGGCGTCGTTCAGAGTGGGCGCGCCCAGAAGGGAAAAACCCGGTTCCGTATGAACCTTCTCTGCGCTGACCGGAACGATGGCCCTGCGGAAGCCCATCCTGCGGGATTCGCGGATTCGCTGTTCCATATGGGACACGGCGCGGACCTCCCCTGCCAGTCCAACCTCTCCGATGATCACCGTATAGGGATTGACCGGACAGTCCCGGTAACTGGAAGCCAGTGCCACAGCCAGCCCCAGGTCCACTGCAGGTTCGTCGATCTTTACCCCTCCGGCTACCTTGACGAAAGCGTCGCTGCCTCCCAAAAGCAGGCCCGCCCGTTTTTCCAGCACAGCCAGAAGTAGCTGCAGGCGGTTCAGATCGATTCCGTTGGTGGTCCGACGGGCATTCTGATAGCTGGAGGATCCGACCAGCGCCTGTACCTCCACCAAAATCGGACGTGTCCCCTCCATCACCGGCACAACCACTGTCCCGCTGGCGTTCACCGGCCGCTCGGACAGGAACAGCTCCGAAGCGTTGGGAATGTCCTTCAGCCCGGCATCGCCAATCTCATAAACCCCGATCTCCAGCGATCCAAAACGATTCTTCACCGCGTGAAGGATACGGTATTGGGTATATCGTTCTCCTTCAAAATACAATACGGTGTCCACCATATGCTCCAGTACCCTGGGACCGGCAATGGCGCCTTCCTTTGTCACATGCCCGGCAGTGAAAACCGCCGTCCCGGTGTTCTTTGCCATACGCAGCAGCTGAGCGGCACTTTCCCGCACCTGCACCACACTTCCCGGCGCAGACGGAATATCCGGCTTGTAAACGGTTTGTATGGAGTCGATGATGAGGACCACTGGCTTCACGTTTTTCATATGTCCTTCGATGACTTGCATATCGGCTTCCGCCACAACAAAAAAATCATCCGACATGGCTCCCAGCCGCTCCGCCCGCAGGCGCACCTGCTGAGGACTTTCCTCAGCGCTGATGTACAGGACGGGGCCGCGGCTTTCGGCAACCCGGCAGGCCAGATGGGTCAGCAGCGTACTTTTGCCGATCCCCGGATCTCCTCCCACCAGCACAAAGGATCCCGGTACAATACCGCCTCCCAGCACCCGGTCCAGCTCCATGGAGCCACTGGAAAAACGGGGCGTTTCCGAAAAGCTGACCTGATTCACTGACATAGGCCGGGCCGGATCTCCGCTGCCCACTCCCAGTCCCCTTACAGGTTCTTCCTTTTTTACGACCTCTTCCACGATGGTATTCCATTCCCCGCAGCTGCTGCAGAATCCCGCCCATTTATAATAATGCTGGCCGCAGGACTGGCAAATCCAGATAGTATTCTTCTTTGACATATTTTCCCTCTTCCACGTTTTCTTCCATGTATTGCAAACCCAAATCCGGTACCTGTAACCATTCTATGAACAATGGAAAAAATCCTGCAAAGTCCTTCACGCACAAGTCTTCTACTTCAAGAGAAGCCCACGGGAATATGCGGAAATCTGTCTGTTTCTCCATAAACAAAGCCGGGTACAGCATAAATACTGTACCCGGCCCGGTCACTCGGGAAAGGGGGATCATTTCCCTGTCATGACCTTATCCGGCTCTTTCGGCTGCAGACCGTGGAAACTCAGCTTGCCGTCCTTCATGCCAACCTGTATTGTCTCGCCGACCTTTACGTTCCCCGCCAGAATCTCCTCGGAAAGATTGTCTTCCACCATCCTCTGGATCACCCTGCGCAGCGGTCGGGCGCCGTAGGTTGGATCAAAGCCTTCCTTTGACATATGGTCCTGGGCTTCCTGCGTCACCTCCAGGAAGATGTTCCTCCTGGCCAGCCTCCTGGAGACATCGGCCAGCATCAGTTTGACGATCTTTTTCAGATCGTTTTCCTCCAATGCATGGAACACTATGGTTTCGTCAATCCGATTCAAAAACTCCGGCCGGAAGGTCTTTTTCAGCTCTCCCATGATGTTGTCCTTCATCTTTTCATATTCGGACGCAGCCATATCATCTGTGGCAGTAAACCCGATGGTGCTCTGCTTGCGGATGGTATGTGCACCGACGTTGGATGTCATGACCACCACTGTATTCCGGAAATCCACTGTCCGCCCCCTGGAATCCGTCAATCGTCCGTCCTCCAGGACCTGCAGCAGAATGTTGAACACATCGGGATGGGCCTTTTCGATTTCATCCAGCAGCACAACGGAGTAAGGCTTTCTGCGGACCTTTTCCGTCAGCTGTCCGCCTTCCTCATAGCCCACATATCCCGGAGGAGAGCCGACCAGCCGGGAAACACTGTAACGCTCCATGTATTCGGACATATCGATCCGGATCATGGCATCTTCTGCACCGAACAACGCTTCTGCAAGGGCTTTGCACAACTCCGTCTTGCCTACTCCGGTAGGTCCCAGAAAGATAAAGGAGCCAATGGGGCGTCTGGGATCCTTCAGTCCGGCTCTTGCGCGCCGGATTGCGCGGGATACGGCCTTTACCGCCTCGTCCTGCCCGATGACACGCTTGTGCAGGATGCTTTCCATATTGAGCAGCCGCTCTTTTTCGTTTTCCGTCAGCTTCCTGACCGGAATCCCGGTCCAGCTCGCCACGATCTGAGCCACTTCCTCCTCTCCCACTGTTTCCTTGTTCGCAGTGGACTCCCGGCTCAGGCTGTTCTTCCTTTCCTCGATTTTATCCTTAACCTTCTGCTCTTCATCCCGGATCCGGGCTGCCTTTTCGTAATTCTGATTCATGACAGCCTCTTCCTTTTCCTTCATCAGGTCTTCCTTTTTCGTTTCCAGATCCTTTAGATCCGGAGGAGCGGTAAAGCTCTGCAGCCGTACCCGGGAGGCTGCTTCATCAATCAGATCGATGGCCTTGTCCGGCAGGAAGCGGTCGGTAATATAGCGGCCCGACAGATCGACGGCCGCCTTCAGGGCTTCATCCGTAATCCGGACCTTGTGATGCGCCTCGTATTTGTCCCGCAGTCCAAACAGGATCTGCACCGCCTCATCCCTGGAAGGCTCTTCCACCATGACCGGCTGGAACCGGCGCTCCAGGGCAGGATCCTTTTCCACATTCTTATGGTATTCCTCTGTTGTGGTGGCGCCAATGGCCTGGATCTCTCCCCTGGCCAGAGCGGGCTTCAGAATATTGGAAGCATCGATGGCACCTTCTGCGGCACCTGCGCCGATAATGGTATGCATTTCATCGATAAACAGGATCACGTCTCCCGCTTTCCGGATTTCCGCCATGATGTTCTTCAGCCGTTCCTCAAACTCTCCGCGGTATTTTGCACCGGCCACCATACCGGCCATGTCCAGGGTAACAATCCGCTTCCCTTTCAGCAGGCCGGGAACATTGCCTTCCTGGATCTTCTGCGCCAGGCCTTCCGCAACGGCCGTCTTACCGACTCCTGCTTCCCCGATCAGAACCGGGTTGTTCTTGGTCCGGCGGCACAGGATCTGCATGACCCGTTCAATTTCCTTATCCCTTCCAATCACCGGATCCAGTTTGCCTTCTTCGGCCATATCCGTTAAATCCCTGCCGTACTGATCCAGTGTGGGAGTATTCGTTTTCTTCCTCCCGGAGGACTGATGGGCTTCCATGCCCTCTTCCTTCAGCATTTTTATAATCTGCTCCCGGGCATACCCGAGATCCACCCCGCACTCCATGAGGATCCGGGCGGCGACTCCTTCTCCTTCCCGGATCAGGGCCAGCAGCAAATGCTCGGTTCCCACATAATTGTGTCCGAGATTTCTCGCTTCGTAAAAGCTGAGCTCCATGACCCGCTTGGTTCTCGGCGTATAGCCAAACCCTTCTGTAAAGTTATAATTCCCCTTGCCAACCAGGCTTTCCACCTGATTCCTTACGGTATCGACATCCACACCCAGCTCCTTCAGCACCCGGGCAGCTGCGCCTTCGCCTTCCCTCAGAAGTCCGAGAAGCAGATGCTCCGTTCCTACATAGTTATGCCCCAGATTTCTTGCCTCTTCCTGGGCATAAATCAGGGCACGCTGGGCTCTTTCTGTAAATCGGCCGAAAAAAGCCATACGATAACCTCCTAACTGTTAGTCTCTGAACTTATTATGTCTTTCATTGCTTTCCTTATGAGATCCGCCCGCACAATATTGACTTCCATCTCATCCAGCTGTCTGCCGGCTTTCTTCCGGACACCGGCCGGCTGGCCCTCTGTCATGAGAGTATCCACGACTTCCGTATTGATGTTGGGAAGGATCCCCATACTGATGCCCATCCGCACCTGGGAGATCAGCGCCATGAACTCCTTGAGCTCCAGCACCCTGGCATGGCAAAGGATGCCAAAGGACCTCCAGATGGCATCCTTGAACTGAATCCCATTGACCTTCAGAAAGGCCTTTCTCGCCATTCGCTCATTCTCCACAATCTGACGGCAGGCAACGTTCAGATTATTGATAATATCCTCCTCCGAGGATCCCAATGTGATCTGATTGGAGATCTGATAAATGTTTCCAAGGGCTTCGGTGCCTTCCCCGTAAATGCCCCGTGCCGTCAATCTGATCTTGGATATGGCCTGCAGGATGGCATTCATCTGGTTGTTGGCCGTCAGCGCCGGCAGATGCAGCATGACTGACGCCCGCAGGCCGGTGCCCACATTGGTGGGGCAGCTGGTCAGATAACCCAGATCCTTGTCAAAGGCGTAATCCACTTCCCCTTCAATGACATCATCCACATGATTCAGCGTCTCCCATGCCTGATTCATCTGAAAGCCGGGAAGGATGCACTGCATCCGGATGTGATCCTCCTCATTCACCATGACCGTGACCTTCTCCGAAGAGTCCAGGGCCAAAGCCGATATCCCGGGGTTCTTCATCAGATCCGGGCTGGCCAGATGCTTTTCCACCAGTATCTGCCGTTCCACGGCCGGTACATCCTTTGTAAAGAAAAACAAAAAATCTGAATTCAGATCCGTTTTCCCATCCCGGATGCTCTTCCGGACTTTCTCAGCGATTTCCCTGGCCTGCTTCTCCGGAAGAATCACCGGAAAAGGATATTTTGCCACATTTCTCGCCAAACGGGTTCGGCTGCTCAGCACAACGTCCTTGGCCGGTCCTTTTTCATTGATCCAGCTCATTGCCCGTTCCCTCCCTGCTTGTTTTCATCGTCGTTTTCCGGCTTATTTTGTCCATTGTTCTCCGGTTTATTTTGTTCGCCCTTTTCGTGCCGGCTTTGTTCCTTGTCCTCCGGCTGCTTTCGTCTGTTGTCGTCCGACGGATCCTTGCCGGGCTGCTCCAGTTCCCTGATCTGATCCCGCAGCACCGCGGCCTTCTCAAAGGCTTCCGTTTCCACGGCCTTTTTCAGCTCCGTCTTGAGACTGGTGATCTTCTTCTGCCGTACCAGCCCCGATCCGCTTCGCTTCGGCACCTTCCCGGTATGAACCGTATTTCCCTGTATCCTTCGCAGAAGCGGAAGCAATTCCTCACGGAAGGACTGATAGCAGTCCTCACATCCCAGCAGCCCTGTCTTGCGGAACTGATTGAAGTCCAGCCCGCAGGCAGTGCACTTGGGCGCCATGGGTTTTTCATAAGCAGAGCTGGCAGCGTTCTGAGTGTTCTGATTCTGTATATCCATAAAGCTTGCAATTAAATCATTTATTGTAAGCGGAGTAACATTCATGAAATCCTGCCGCTGTCTGGCACAGTCCTCACAAAGATGAAGCTCTGTCTTGTGATTGTCTACTATTTTCACCAAATGTACGGTTGCGGGTTTCTGTTTGCATTCCTGACACAGCATAATTCTTTCATCTCCCTCAAAATATATATACCAATCCAATAGCCCATTCACACATTTTTCTCATCGAATGCCATAACAGCTGTGATCATGGATTTCAGGATACTGGCCCGGATGCTGTCCTTAATCGTGGACGGTATGGCAATTGCCTTGTTTGTGACAGCTGATTTCATCAGAAAAGCAGCCTTTTCGGAGATATACTCCTGATTGACCATCCTCTGAATGATCTGCATCGCACTCTGCTCGGAAAGACTGGAACCGATTCCTTTTTTCAGCAGGTGCAGCAAATAGCCGTCCTTGTCTATATCCAGCCGCACAATGCGGATATATCCGCCGCCGCCCCTTCGACTCTCGATATAGTATCCCTGATTTGCGGAAAATCTGGTAGCCAGGACATAATTGATCTGAGATGGCGCGCACTCAAAATAGCTGGCCAACTCATTGCGCTGCAGCTCCAGCGATCCTTCGCTGTCACTGAGAAGCGCTTTGATGAAGTCCTCTATCACATCGCTGAGCCTTGCCATCGTATCACTTCCCTGTCCCTTCCTTTTCCATTCATCCTTATCCTCTCCCTATGTTTGACTATCTTTGACCTTTACTATATTATACCCCAAATCAGGAAAAATGCAAACTTTTTTATCCCCACTTTTTCTATTCACAAAATGCCATTTGAAGTCGTCAGTCCTTCAGATATTTTTCAAACCAGTTTGTCATTTCTTCCAGCCGCCTCGCCCTGTGACGCGGTTTGCCGCTTCTGCTGAGTTCGTGATTTTCCCCCCGGAACATGCAGAGCCTCGCATCAACACCGTGATATTTCAGCGCGGTAAACATCTGCAGGCCCTCTGCAAGCCAGCAGCGGTAGTCTTCATTCGAATGAATGAACAAGGTTGGGGTAACCGCCTGATTGGCATACTTCACAGGAGAGTGAAACCACATTTTCTCCACATTGTCCCATGGAGTTGACTGAATTTGATCCGCATTGAAATAATATCCGATATCGGTTGTTCCGAATTTTGATATCCAGTTGGAAATGCTTCTTTGGGATACCGCGCATCGGAACCGGTCGGTGTGGCCGATAATCCAATTGGTCATGAACCCTCCGTAAGAGCCGCCTGTAACCCCAATACGGCATCTATCAATCTGAGGATATTTTTCGAGTACCAGATCGGTGAACTTCATCAGGTCCTGATAGTCGATGGTACCGTATTTGCCCCTTATATCGGCAAATTCATCCCCTCTTCCGTCGCTGCCTCTCGGATTGCAGAAGAACACAAAATAGCCTTCGTTTGCCCAAAACTGCATTTCATGATAAAAGATTTCACCATATACCGTCTTCGGCCCGCCGTGTATATCAAGAATCCCGGGGTAGCGCTTGCTTTCATCGTAATTGGCAGGCTTCAGGACAAAGCCTTCCAGAGGTACGCCGTCATTTTCAAGCTCCAGCCTTTCCGGCCGGATGACGATTTTGTTTTGCACTGTTTTTTCATTGAAATCCGTTTTTTGAATTTCGATTCCATTTTGACAGGCATATATTTCCTGAAGCTTCGTTCCGCGCAGTCCTATGAACATTATGTTTCCGTTGCATATGTCAAAACAGTCCACAGAGCCGTTGTCTTCCGTCAGCTTCTCTATCTTCCCATCCAGGGAAAGCTTTTTAATGAATGAGCTTCTGTCCTCCGTGGAGATAAAGTACAGACAATCCTTCCATACTCTGTGACCTGCTCCGCCTCCAAAACAGCAGTCGGTACCTACGGAATTTCCCATTCCAAAATCGTGACGGCACAAAAGTTCCGCATTCCCGGACTTTACCTTATAAAAGTCCGCATTTTGATTGAGGCCGTAGGAATCCATGGGCGATGCGGCAAAAACAATTTCGTTGCCTACGAATTCCGCAAATTCGATGGAAAGGTCGTCTTCCTCCAGTAAGCGGGCTGCTTTTCCGGAATGGGAATCATAGAGATACAGCATGTCGGTAAGCTCCATTTTGTCCCGGTAATCCTGGGACACACAGAGAGCCTTCCCATCCCTGACACCTGTTATGGAGACATTTTCGTACGGACCCGAAATCGGAACAATTTCCTCTGTCTCCCTGTCAAACAAATACAGCCGGTTTCTTTTTTTGTTTGTAAAGCCTTTGCCGTTGGACCAGAAAGGGATCTCATCCAATACCTCATAATCCTTGTTTTCCTCTAACCTTTCAAGGGCTTTTTGCCTTTCCGTGCCATGACAGGAGGAAAGATCGATTCCACAGTGGTCGTATTCGGCAGTCATAAGAAACTTCCCGTCCGTCAGCTTTTTGAGCCCGCTGACCTTCCTGGGAATTCTCATATACTCGGATGCTTCGCCTCCATGTATGTTAATGGCATAGTAGACCGTCCAGTTTTCCCCTTCTTCTGTTTTTTTCTTTATTTTTTCATCCCTTAAGGACGGAAACAGCAAAGTATCCCTGTCAAGCCACAGAAACGACTGCTCTTTGCCCATGCCGGTAAGTTTTTTGCATTCCGAAGTGGAACAGTTCATGATCCAGATGTTGGACAGATATGTATTGTCCTCATAATCCATGCTGTGAACCACAAATGCCGCATACTTCCCATCCGAAGAAAATTCGATCCCTGATAAAAATCTGTAATCCAGAAAATCCCTGAGCTTTACATTTTCCATTCCATACCCTCCATATATCATTTTCTTTTTCTATTATACACAAACTATATATATAGAAATAGGCCACCAGGTTTCTGTTCCTGTCGGTGTTATCCAAAACAAGGTTTCTACCTGTCTTGGTAATTTGTCGTTCACCCGCATAGCGGTAAATAAATGTTAGATTTTTGGTACAATTGAATTTTCAAGGTTCATAGTCTATATCTATACGCAAAGTCGAGATAGTAATTTTATAATGCTAATAAGATCCTAGTTGAATATATCCGCTACTTTTATCAGAAAAGCTATTGTAATAACTTAAAATGGTATAAACATCATATTTTGGATAAGTTGCTGCAATATATTGAGTGCCCTACCGACTTAACACTCCGCCAAAACTGTACCAATCTCGAATTGAATCTACAGACAGGATGCCGGTACGATTTTTTATTTGGTATTGTTTTGGGAAGCCGACATAATCTTTTCGCCTCTCAGGCAATAAGAAAGAACAAAAGATCCCCAGTCCTTATTATTGATAGCATTTACATATTTGCCAACCACCTCTGGCGAGCAAGCTGCCTCACTTCGGTAGAAGGGAAGCTCCTATGATCCCGGAAAAGAAGCTTAAAAAAAGAGCCGGAATCAATTTTCCAGCCCTTCCACGACAGCTCCATAGGTTATCTGCGCCACAGCGTTCTCTTCTATGATAAAGGTCAGCTTTGTGTCTCCCTTGCGATATTCATAAGACGTGCCCTTATTGGTAAAATCTTTACCATAGGCATCCTTTACCTCATCCAGG
>ENA-UOOM01003152-UOOM01003152.1-fermentation-metagenome-genome-assembly--contig:-NODE-3152-length-12386-cov-4.737653_pt1 | contig 12386 bp, 13 predicted proteins | sample MGYA00245781_ERZ724031 | MGnify/ENA primary metagenome ERZ724031 (study PRJEB28704, sample SAMN03018317) | fermentation metagenome | biome: anthropogenic terrestrial biome; feature: soil; material... | reverse complement strand
TTCACGTGGCGTTTTTTTGTATAATGGTGGCTAACTTAATTATATAATCCACCATGTTTTTTAAATAAAAAGCAGTTATAATATAAACATACAGAATGTTATATACAAAAACGGAGGAATAAATATGTCAAATTACATTGATTGTACAAATTCATATGTTAAAAAGCATGAATTAGAGAATATTTTGCCTATAGTCCAGATATCAGACAAGTTATTAAAAGAGGGCATGGGAGCTGGAAATGATTTTCTTGGCTGGATGAATTATACCGACCATATAAATACTGAAGAATTTGAAAAAGTAAAAAACGCTATTGAAAAAATCAAAAAAGATTCAGAGGTACTCATTGTAATAGGAATAGGTGGTTCTTATCTTGGATCAAAGGCTGTTATTACGGCTCTTACTCATACTTTCTACAATGAATTAAATCAAGAAGAAAGAAAGACACCTAAAGTTTACTTTGCTGGTCAAAATATAAGCCCTACCTATTTAAAACATTTATTTGATGTCATAAAAGGTAAAGATTTTAGTGTCAACGTGATTTCAAAATCAGGTACTACAACAGAACCTGCAATTGCTTTCCGATTTTTTAAGGATATACTTATTAATCAATACGGTAAAGAAGAAGCAGCAAAGAGAATCTACGTAACTACAGATGCTCAAAAAGGAACCCTCAAGACGATGGCAGATAACGAAGGTTACACTTCATTTGTTATCCCTGACGATATAGGTGGACGATACTCTGTATGTACTCCAGTGGGTTTACTTCCTATTGGATGCGCTGGCATTGACATAGATAAATTTTTAGAAGGCATAAAAGAAGGTGTAAAAGAGTTTAGCGGCGAAAATATAGATAATCCTTGTTATGCTTATGCTGCAACTCGAAACATCCTGTACCAAAAAGGTAAAGATATCGAAATTTTAGTCAATTACGAACCTAATTTGCAGTATTTTTCAGAATGGTGGAAACAACTTTATGGAGAAAGTGAAGGAAAAGATCAAAAGGGAATATTCCCTGCATCTGTAAACTTTTCTACGGATCTTCATTCTCTTGGTCAAATTATCCAAGATGGAAGAAAAAATCTATTTGAGACCATCATCAATATCGAAAATATGGAAATTGATTTAGATGTACCTATGGATGATGATAATTTAGATGGTTTGAATTATTTAAAAGGAAAAGGCATGAACTACGTCAATCAACAAGCTATGAAAGGCACTTTATACGCTCATTTAGATGGCGATGTTCCTAATATTATGATTAATATTCCAGACTTAACGCCACGTTCAATAGGGAAATTGATTTACTTCTTCGAAAAATCTTGTGCACTAAGCGGATATATTCTAGGAGTGAACCCCTTTGATCAACCAGGAGTAGAGTCCTATAAAAAGAATATGTTTGGCCTACTAGGAAAGCCTGGTTACGAGAAAATTGGAGAAAAACTGAAAAAACAAAACAGTTGCTAGTCACTTGCATTGGCTACCTTTGGTAGCCTTAATGGTTTTAGATTAGAGACTAGCCGCTAGTATCCAAAAAATGACATACGCATGCGATGTCATTTTTTATAGTAGAACAGTGCAATCAGTTCAGGTCCTGTATGAGCTCCTATGACAGCGCCTACTGACCTAGTGATAAATTTGCTTGTTTGAAACTTTTCATTAAAGATGCCTTTTAATTCGTCGACAACTTCTACATTATCTCCATGGATAATGCCTACGGTTTGATTTTTTAGGTCATGACCTGTGTCCTTTATGATTTCAAACATCCTCTTGTATTGCTTTTTTCGCCCTCTTGCAGTCTCTAAAAGCTTTAAACTCCCTTCTTCTACGTGGAGTATAGGATAAACATTTAGTAGATTTCCTAGTATAGCTGTACTCTTTTTAAGCCTACCACCTTTATGAAGGTAATTTAGGTCAAAGACAGTAAATACATGGCCCATCTTTGAAGATTTCTCTATAACAATATTTCTAATCTCTTCTAAAGTTTTTCCTTTTTTTGCTTCTTCCGCTGCCCTTAAGACAATCAAACCAAAGCCAAGGGATGCACATTTTGTATCAACAATGGTTACGTTGCATTTTTCTTCGCCGTATTCCTGGATGAGTTGATCTTTTGCAAGGATAGAAGCTTGATAGCACCCAGATAATTCACTAGAGAAGGCAATATAAATACAAGGTCGATCTTTTAGGATATATTCTTCAAATTTTAGATAATAATCATGTGAAGTCACTTGAGAAGTCGTAAAAGTAGTTCCCTCACGCATTTTCTTAAAGACTTCCTCTGGCGTAATATTTACGCCTTCTTTGTATTGCATACTGTTCTCAATAACAGCTAATGGCAATACATCAATATCATATTGCTCAACAAGTTCCTTAGGTAAATCACTAGCACTATCCGTAATGATCTTCACTTTTTCCATATGTTCGTTTCCTCTCGATCCCATTTTATGTAAAGATCCCTATAGGGGGATCTTGCATTTACATCTTTTCAGGCAAATCGTATTCCACGCCAAAAGTATCTACAGTCATTTCTTTTATTGCTACATCCTCTGTTGGTCTATCATTAAAACCAGTTTGTACATCCGCTATTTGATCTACTACTTCAATACCTTCAATTACTTTGCCAAAACCAGCATATTGACCATCTAAATGGGGAGAATTTTTGTGCATGATAAAAAATTGTGAACCCCCACTATTAGGGTTCATTGCTCTTGCCATAGAAATGACGCCTCTATCGTGTTTTAAATCATTATTAAATCCATTGCCATTAAATTCGCCTTTTATAGAGTATCCTGGATCGCCCATGCCACTTCCTTGAGGGCAACCCCCCTGAATCATAAATCCTTTTATGACCCTGTGAAAGATTAGCCCATCGTAAAATTTATCATGGACTAAGCTGATAAAATTCTTTACCGTATTTGGTGCTATTTCTGGATACAACTCGATTTTCATTACATCACCATTGTTCATGGTTATTGTGACTACTGGTTTCTTTTCCATAGATTCATCTCCTCGTTTAATTATATTAAGAAAGATTTATATATTCTTTCCTTTATTCTTTAAATAATATAGTAGTTTGTCTACACTCGTATTTAAAATCAGTTCTTGGGGAAATTGAATTTCTTCTAACAATTTCGTTACAACAGAAAACTCACCTACATAAGTGCTGTAATGAGCATCGCTACCTAACGAAATGGGCAGTTTATAGTCTCTGCACTTTTCTGCAATCATTCTACAATTATCTTTACTTCCCTTTCTACTACCTAAAAAAGAACTATTATTAATTTCAATAAAGGTATTCGTGTCCCTTGCCGCTTTAAACACATCATCATAGTCTAGTTCATAAACTGGGTTTCCAGGGTGAACAAGAATATCTACAAATTCTTTTTTCATTGCATTTACTACTGCCGTCGTATTTTCTTTTTTTGTTCCAGGCGTTAATACGCCCTCATGCAAGCCAACTAATACGATTTCCATTCTGTTTTCTAAATGCTTAGGTATGTCTAAATCCCCATCAGTATTTTTAATGTTTGTTTCTATTCCCTTTAGAATTCTTACTCCATGGATTTCTTTTGGTAGCACTTTCATATTACTAAAGAAATACTCGTGAGTTCCTCCTGGTAGTAATGGACCATGATCTGTCATACAGATGAGCTTCAAGTTTTTCCGAGCAGCCTCCGCAGCGTTTTCCGTTATGGTGCTATACGCATGAATGCTTGCTACCGTATGGGTATGTGTATCTAATTCAATATTCATTTCTTTTTATCACTCCTCTTTATTACCCGTTGCTTTATTTACTTTATCTAAAAAATCTTGGGCCGAATTAATGCCCATGGCCTTTTGTCTATTATTCCGAGCCCCAGTTTCTATAATAATAGCCAAATTTCGTCCTGATGTAACAGGAATCGTAACTTTATCAATATCTACACCTAAGATATTCATATATTGATTGTCGATACCTAATCGGTCGTAATAGGATTGTGCTTCCCAATGTTCTAAGTGAATACACATTTCGATATCAACAGATTCTTTTACTGCACCAATACCGTATAATGTTCGAACATCAATAATCCCAATGCCTCTAATCTCCATGTATTGTTTTAGTAGTTCAGGGGCAGTACCCAAAAGTCTGTTGTCACTTACTTTCTTAATATCAACTACATCATCAGAGATCAAGCGATGACCTCTTTTGACGAGCTCTAAAGCTGTTTCGCTTTTTCCAACGCCACTTGAGCCTGTAATGAGCACACCAATACCAAAGACATCAACTAATACGCCATGAATAGAAACGGTAGGCGCTAAATAGTCGTCTAAATACTGTATGGTCTTCATCATCATCTTCATAGTTGTTAGTTTGGATTTTAAGAGAATTTTATTGTGTTTTTTAGCAGCCTCTAGAAACTCTCCATTCTCAATATCCCATGCAATAATCAAACAAGGCCAGGAATAAGAGAAAAAAGTGGAGATTTTTTCTTTGCTCTCTTCAGGTGGGAGATGTCTTAAATAGCTATCCTCCACTTTACCAATAATTTGTACCCGGTCTTCATCAAAGTGATTATAGAATCCGTATAACTGCAAACCAGGCCTATTTATACTACTATTGGTAATGGCAACCTCTTCGTAGCCTCCATCATAGACAATTTCTAAATCTAAGTTATCGCAAAATTCTTTAAGAAGCATTTTTCTCACCTTTCAACTTTAGTATAAACTTTTACTGGAAATGCTGGACTATATTCCTTGCTATTTTATCATTTATTCCCTCAATCTGCAAAAGTTCTTCTGTAGACGCTTTTTTAATATTATCTACGCTTTTAAAATACTTTAATAAAGCTTTGCGTTTTACCGGACCAACTCCAGGTATATTATTGAGCTCTGAAACCAACATATTATCACCTCTAATTTTTTTGTGATACGTAATGGCAAAACGGTGAACTTCTTCAGATATGCTGTTTAACAAATAATAAATAGGTGTAGAAAATGGAATTTCAATGGTTTCGCCTTTATAAATGAGTGCTCTTAGCTTGTGTCTGTGATCTTTTACTAAACCACAGATTGGAATATCTATAGTAGGGTAATGAGCTAATATATCTTTTACTGCATTTATGTGCCCCAAACCTCCGTCTAGTAAGATAATATCTGGGAAAGGTAGAAATTTCCCATCTTCACCTATTTCCAGCTCCTGTATACCCCTTTCTATTCTTCTAAAGAGAACTTCTTGCATACTGCCGTAGTCATTTTGTCCTGTTATACTCTTGATTCGAAATCTCCTATAGGCTTTTTTATTTGGTTTAAGCTGCTCGTAAACTACCATAGAGCCAACGCTATCGTTTCCTGATATATTGGAAATATCATAAGATTCTATTCTACTAGGCTTCTCCTTTAAAGAAAGTTTCTCCATAAGCCAATTATAGGACATATCCTGTTTTACTTTATTCATAGTCATCTTGTGTTTATAGTCTTCAAGGGCTAGTCTTGCATTGTCCGTAGCCATATGGATTAAGTCCTTTTTACTTCCTTTTTGAGGCACTTTAACAGATACTTTGCCTCCTCTTTTTTTGCTCAACCATTCTTCAATAATATCCCCATCATCCACTTCTCTTTGTACGATAACCTCCTTGGGAATAAAGGTTGTGCTGTGGTAATACTGTTTCATAAATCCCGATAAAAACTCTTGTTCATTATAGATATCAGCAAAGAAGAAGTTTTCCCTTCCTAATATCTTTCCCTTTCGAATGAAGAATACTTGTATACAGTAGGTAAAATCCTCACCATAAAAACCTATGATATCTTGATCCTCATCAGAATTGGATACGATTTTTTGTTTTTCTGTAATATGATTGATTCCATTAATTTGGTCTCGTATTTTTGCTGCTCGCTCAAAATTTAAATTTTGAGATGCTTCCTTCATCTCTTGCTCTAATTTACGGATAATATTTTCGTATTTTCCATTGAGAATTTGTATGATTTCTTGTATACTTTCATTATATTCTTCAACAGACACATTACCTTGACACATGCCTGGACACTCTTTGATATGGTAGTTTAAACAAGGTCTTTCTACCTTTCCATTTTTAAACTTCTTAGAGCATCTTTTTAGAGAATAAAGTTTGTTTAATAATTCTACTGTTTGTCTTACAGAATAAACATTGGTAAATGGCCCATAGTATTTTGCCCCATCCTTTTTTACTTCCCTAGTCAAGATTACCCTAGGGTATTTTTCATTTGTAGTTACTTTTATATAAGGATACGTTTTGTCATCCTTTAACAAAATATTAAAATGGGGCATATTTTTTTTAATTAAATTACACTCTAATATGAGGGCTTCCATTTCAGTATCGGTTATAATAAGTTCGAAATCAGCTATATGTTCTACCATTGTTGCAACTTTTATAGTCTTTCCTGAAGCATTAAAATACTGCCTTACTCGGTTTTTTAAGTTTCGAGCCTTGCCAACATATATAATCTTCCCATTTTCATCTTTCATTAAGTAAACACCTGGATTTTCGGGAAGGTCTTTTAATTTGTTTTTATCAATCATTATTTTTCTCCCTTTAATATAATAATACTATTATGAAATTTTTTGGTTTTATTAAAGTGATAGAAGGTATATATATAATAACATAAATTTAAATTTCAAGAACATGATTGCTGGAGGGATTCTATGAAATTAACAAGACAATTAGGATCAACGATCTTAACGAATGATCAGTATGAAGTTCGAATTCAAAAGAAAATTTTTGGAGGATACAGCTTGAAAAAGTATATTATCAATTCGCCTTTTGACTTGCTTGAAACAAGGGAGGTTCGCTTAGATATCTCTGAAGAGGAAGCCATTGAATTAGGTAAAGAACTTTTAGAAAGAGTATATCGGACTGCAAAACAATATAGAAAATTAAATTATATTCCTAGCTAGTGAAATTGCCTATAGCATTTTTAAAATCTACGTAAAACTTCTAAGCTACCAAGCAACCGCTATGTATACATTTCATAGGTATTCTAAATTAAAGAACAAAGAGAGATTGCTTATAGATTTCTCTTTGTTCTATGCCATAAAAATTCTACTCTTTGATTTAGCTATTATTTAAGTCCTCTTTATATGCAGGGGTTTAATCTTGACCCAAGGGACTTGACTCTAGCGCTGATGGATAAAGCGCGATTGGCACTTTCTTACACTTTTATCTTTTCATCTTCTTTAAGAACATTTTCTTTAAGGCGTAATTTGTAGTCATACATATTTTCTTCTGCCTTTCTTTGAATTTGTTCAATATCTTCGTAAGTTGTCGTCTTTGTTGCGCAACCAAATGAAACAGAAAGAGGTCTAGCTCCTACATACGTTTCATTACAAGTGTTTATTAACCGATTGATGATTTTCTGTGCATCTTTATGACCAGTTTTAGGTAACAATACCTTGAACTCATCGCCACCTACCCTTGCGATAATATCTCCTTCACGACAACAAGATTTTAAGACCTCTGCCGTCTTCTGAATAAGTTGATCTCCTATATGATGACCTAAGTTGTCATTGGCATATTTTAAATCATTTATATCAGCCATAATCACACTAATAGGTAGCTCTCTTTCTGTTGATAATCTCTTTAGTTCCACTTTAAAAAATGCTCTATTGTAGAGCTTAGTCAGTGAATCGTGAAAACTCATATATTTATAGGTGTCCGCCTCATGTTTTAACTCTTTTATTTTTTGTACTTCAACAGAAATATCTTCAAGATACAACAACATATGCTCTAAATCCCAAGATAATTCCTTTACTCCTAGACGAAACCAACAATTTAGATCTTTAGAATAATGTTCTATGTTTATATTTTGTCCCTTTTGAATGAACTCTTTGCACAAACGAATCCACTCTATACTATTTTCAGAAAACTCACTATTGCCTACTAAACTCATTTTTTTATGTAATACTTTTTCTCTTCTTAAGCCTGTAATATCTTCGAAAGCGTTGTTTATATTTACATATTCAAAATCACAAAATCCATCCCTGTGATCTCGTGTTACTTTAATACAAGCGCATGCAACAGGCAACTCATTCAATATACCTTCACAAAACTCCCTCTTCACCTATCGTCCATCCCTTCGTTCAGAATGAAAGCTTCTTTCTAATAAAATTTATTCATATCTATCTAATATTTTAATTATTGACATTAGAAAGCAAAGATATTAAATTTTATTTATTTTAATTTTAACTTTAATTCGCCTTCATTTTTAACCTTTTCATTTTCTATTTCTAACTTTACCCAAGAGGATATATTCTCCTCTGAGCTTTGAGCACATAGATAATATATACCATCGGAAATATTTGACATTTCAAATTTTCCAGATTCATCTACTGTAAAAACTCGAATAGGCTTCTCCTTTTTTTTCTTGCAAAGTAAAACTTTAATCTCTAGATAATTTAAATCAACCGGGTATTCCACATATCCTGTTACTATTAGAGGCTCCTTCTTTTTGAGATTATTTGTTTTATCTAACACTTTATCAGAAACAATTAATGTAAAATCAGAATCAGAAGATATGCGCCGTTCTTCTATAGAAAAGGACACATAACTACTTTTATACTCTTTTCCATTCGCATTTACTACTGAAAGGACATAGTTTCCATCTTGTGCAATAGTAAGAAAATAATTGCCATTTGCGTCTACATTTGAGACAGCCACAACTTCATCGTTATCCACTTCACTAAGATGAATATCAAATTTTTCATTAGCTACTTTAACATTTAATAGAACTTTTCCCTTTATAGAAACAAAGTTCTCCTGATTTTTTTGTACAGAACAACTGCATAAGACTAATGCTATTAGCAAAACAAACAATTGTTTTATCTTCATTTTACCCTACCTCCCTTAAAGAAACTTAAAAAATCTGACGAATAACTTCATATTATTATTTTTATTATTATTTTTGAAACAAGTGATTTATGACTAATCCACGCATAAGGGGACAAGATCTATAAAATCAAGCTGTAACAAACAAATTCATTGCTTGAGACAATTCCATAAAAATAATCATTGCCAAGGATTGCAATTAGTGTTAGAATATACTTTGTTGAAACTGCGCGCCTTTAGTTCAATTGGATAGAGCGTTTGACTTCGAATCAAAAAGTTGGGGGTTCGAGTCCCTCAGGGCGCGCCATTTACAAGACTTTTAAGAGTTTTATTCACTTCACAAAATAGCCATTAACATTATTGAAATAATTAATTATAAAATAAGCCCTTTCCATTATCGGATTGGGCTTTTGTTTTGTTTACCATTGTGAATTACGATATCAGCTTTATGTATTGGTTCCATGAGGAAATCAGCCAATCCAATTTTGGACTCACCTAAAGTTTAGCTTCTAATGTCGAAAATAAGCCACTTTATATACCTGTGTAACTTATACCTAATTTAATTTTAAACGCGTTATTTTGGAAATACAGGCTTGCTTGTTTGTGTTACTGCTGTCGATATATTAATCAACATGCAGTTGACTCCTTAAAGCAAGAATTCACAAATTCATAAGGTTTTTATCATGGTGTGTACGATTATACACACATCTAATTATTAGATCTTCGAGTAATTGCTCGGCGTTCTACACTCTTTTACGATATCGACAAATCTGTCGACATGGTATTGGCTCGATAAACCGCTCGAACCAATAAGGCTCTACGAATAAAAATTCGAACAGCTCTATCTTATTTAGAGAATGCTTGAAAGATGTTAGTATTTTTGTACTATGATCGCTTAGATTAAATGTTTTCTCTATCTTGCGAGGAATATAATTAAATGGGATACATTAGATATCTTGACGAACTCAATTTTGAGTTCGTCCTTGTGGGGAACACTTACATAGGATAGCGCAAAATTGAGCTTACCTCTTTTAAAGTACCAATAAGGCTCTTAGTATAAAAATACTAACAGTTCTATAATTTAAGATATATAAGCTTTTACTGACACATGATAACGCAATTTTGAGTTTTCAGGATTTTCACCTTGCTTAACCTCCTCAATTTTGAGGAGGTTAGTCGAATTTTTACTAAACAAATCAGAGAGCCTAATTTTGGACTCTCCTACAGAGTGAGTCGAATATACGTTTGCTCTTAGAAGCCTGTAAATTGGTTTCTAGCGTTTTTATTTTGAATTTGATATTGTTCCTAGGATGGTACTATAAAACGTCTTCTCACTCGTATTGTTTTGTTGTATTAAAAAAGAGCCCGTAGGCTCAATCAATCAATTCTTTTTATCATCATTATCCATGTCTTCAAATACTAAACTAGGTGGTAAAACTATTCTAACGCCAATCATCTCTTTTATTACAGTTGAAATTAGATAACTTATCTCACTTCCTAATGGTGAAAGAAGTTTTATAATGTTTTCTTTTACTTCCATCTCTGTTACAGCTTCATCTAATCCATATGTTAACACATGCTCAGTTTCTATTTCAAATAACCCCTCTGGCTCTACAAATATTTTACTCATAAACCTAATTGATAACTCATCTGTGCTATGCAATATGATTTCATAGTTATGCTTTTGTTTAATATCAACCTGAGAATTCTCAGGTTGATGATTGCTCTTTTTAGCACAGAAGTTTATTAATCTTATCTTTCTGCCCTTTATTTTTTCCATAATTCCCTTATTATTCATTCTTACTTCTCCTTTTCGACTAAAAAAGATCTACACTATCAAATGTATTGTTATCAAAATAATTAGCTATTCTATTTGATTGACCAAAGTCATAATTATTGCTTTTTTTCCATTTTTCAAAAACTATATTTTCAATTGTAGGAATTTGCAATTGATTATTAACCATAATTTCTACTTTGTTTTTGCCAAATTCATTGCCTATTCCCATAGATACATACATAGTTATTAACTGATTAATGCTTGTTCCTTCTTTTTCTGCTTGCTCCGCTATTTTCTTGTGCAGAGATTTTGGTATTCTCAAGGATAATTTCCCACTATAGTCATCATCAGACTTATATTCTTGTCCCTCAGGAATAGCTCTCCCTAATTCATTGGCAGTTTCTATCCAACATTTAATAGCATCTTTTGCATTGACTAAAGCCTCTTCGACGGTCTCTCCATCACTCATGCACCCTGCAAGTGCTGGAACAACAGCTAAGTAACCGCCACCATCTTCATTAGATAATTTAGAAATCTCAATTTTGTAATCCCTTTCTTTAAATTCACTTTTCATTTTAACTTCCTCCATTTTTGCATAATTTAATCAAAACTCTTCGTTGACTAAATCAAAAAACTTTAATGCTCTTTTTATATATATAGGTTTAATAGGTTTGTCTTTAGGAATTGTAATAATCTCTTTAAGATCTGGGTGGGAATAGGTATAGTGGCTAGAACCTCCTCTAGGCCCTCTACAAGTAAACCTTCCACACTTGGTTAATAATCTATCTATTTCACTAAAAGACACATTTTTAGGATTATTTTTTATTTTATTGTATAATTTCTTGTAATGGCTCATATTTACCTCATTAGTTAGTATTTCATTGTTATTGATATTTATACCTTGCTACTATATGTAATACCATTATATTATTTGATACCATATATGATACCATTTAAAACAAAATATTTCAATTTATTTGTTACCCTTCTTCTTGAGGATAATCTTAGACAAACTAGAACGCCAGTTCATACACTATAGCCTTATATCTTAAAATATAGCCGTTTTATTTTGATTTTAATACTTTTTTATTGAGTACTGATATAAAATGCCTTAAAATTACTATAAACATTAAATATTTATACTCTCATTATGTAAATATTTTGAAGTCTGCCGATTTTTCGGCTGTCCTATCATTCCCCACTTTTGGGAAACGAATCCGTTCCACTGAAGGTGGTGGAAAATATATACACCTTTAGGCACATCTGTCAAATCATTTAAAAGATCATTCAATTACAATTTCCTTTAATCATATTTATACTAGGTTTAATTTCGGGTATTACACAAAAACTTCCTCAAATTTATATATCACACAATTTTTTTATTTATAATCTTCAATTTTTTTTAATGATTGGAATTATGATATTTATATTTGAAAAGCTTGAAATTAGCAAAAAGGAAGTCAATGTTATATTAGGTATTAGCATAGTGGCTTGCGGGCTTTTATTTGATTATTTTTTATAAAAGCTTACTTACATCATATAAAAGTGAATTGGTTTTAATATATTAATTAATTTTGCAGAGCTTATGTAGAAAAATCTAGGGATTATTATATTTATTTCTATTCATATTATGAGCAGGGATCTTTTGTTGCGCTCTAGATGGCAAATGCAGACTTTTATTTTAAATAAAAAAAGAACTCGTAAGAGTCCTATAAATCATTTGGAGCGAAAGACGGGATTCGAACCCGCGACCCTCGCCTTGGCAAGGCGATGC
>ENA-UOOM01003150-UOOM01003150.1-fermentation-metagenome-genome-assembly--contig:-NODE-3150-length-12395-cov-3.232658_pt1 | contig 12395 bp, 16 predicted proteins | sample MGYA00245781_ERZ724031 | MGnify/ENA primary metagenome ERZ724031 (study PRJEB28704, sample SAMN03018317) | fermentation metagenome | biome: anthropogenic terrestrial biome; feature: soil; material... | reverse complement strand
AATTTGTTCTCATTTTCTAAAGGATCATATAATTCCTTTGCTAATACCTGACTATTCAAATTAACAACCAACTCAATCGGTGGCAAGCTTTGATTATTAGTATTATTTAATGTCAGAGCCTTTAATATATCAACTATACTTTGCTTATCTGATACACTTACAATTTCTTCACCTTTATGAGTCCTTGCGATATACCCGTCAAAAGGTACATAGGATAATCCAGTTCTGTGATTTCCGTCAACCCTTCCTCTTGTAGGGGCTGGTATGTCTGTTTCCATTTCGTCATTGCCTTTTCTCCAAAAGGCAAGTTTGTCAGTTAGCCAGCTGACTTTCTCTCCAACCCATGTTGATACAGAGTTCCAAATATTTTTCATGCCTTCCCATACACTTTCAAATATTTGCTTTCCTAATTTTGCCCAATCTGTTTCGGTTATTATTGTTCCCAAGCTTATAAATAGCTGTGTTATAAACTCTAATATCTTAGGAATTCCATCTACCAAACTGTTAACTATAGCAGCTACTATTTCAGGTATTCTTTCAATTAATTTTGGCAATGCATCAATTAATCCGCTTGCCAAAGCTATTATAATTGTAATAGCAGCAGGAATTAAAATAGGTAAAGCATCAATTAATCCATCTGATAGTGACAACATTAATGTTATAGCGCTGTCAATTAACAACGGAATATTATTTATTAAAGTATTAGTAATTAGCATTATTGCATCAACGGCCACAGGCATCAATGAAGGTAATAATTTTATTAATGTATCTAAAACTTGACTGAATAAACCTGATGCTACGCTCAATAACTCAGGCAACAATCCTCCGATTGCTGGAATTACAGCTGAAAAAATTTGAGGAAACGCATTTATCATATTGTTTATTACGGGTGTTATATTTTTAATAACTGTCTCGAAAGATGATACTAAACTTCCAGTTAATTTTCCAATATCAGCATCTGCATTTCCAAACCCTGTAATTAAATTTTTAAAGGATGCTTTAAAAGCATTTAAAGAGCCTTGTATTGTCTCTTCAGCCTCTAATGCTGTTGTTCCTGCTATCCCCATTTCTGTCTGAATAATATGAATAGCGTCAACTATGTCTGCGTAAGAAGAAATGTCATACTCAATACCTGAAATAGCTTGAGCGTCTGCAAGCAATCGTTCCATTTCTGCTTTAGTGCCACCATAACCTAACTTCAAATTGTCAAGCATGGTGTAGTTTTGTTTAGCAAAACCCTGATACGCATTTTGAATGGATTTCATATCAGTACCCATTTTATTAGCGTTATCTGACATATCGGTTATGGCCATATCTGCATATTTAACAGCCTTTTCTGTATCGCCACCCAAGGATTGAATTAAACTTGCAGAAAAACTTGTAACGGTTTCCATATAATTATTTGCAGAAAGTCCTGCTGTTTTATACGCATCTGCAGCATATTCTTGTAGCTTGCCAGAAGACTCCTTAAAGAGTGTGTCTACCCCGCCTACAAGTTGCTCATAATCGCTAAATGCGCTGATAACTTCTTTACCTAACTTTAAAGAAACAGCCCCGGCAGCTGCACCAATAGCTGCGCCCCATTTTGCTGCAGTCGTAATACCTTTACCCAGCTTCGTTCCAAGTCCTTCTGCTTTTTCTTCTGTTTTAGATATACTTCTATTTGCTTCGTCATTGTCTATTAATATTCTTCCCCACAGCTTAAATAGTTCGATAAGTCATCACCTGCCTTTACTGTTGAAGTTATCGATTATATTTTTAACATCTGCCAATATTTCTTCTTCTGTTTTTTCTTTTACTAATGTTGTCTTGCTATAAAAATCCTCAAATGAAACAAATTTATCTTCTGTCATGTAAGGATATATTGTTAAATATAATTCCCAAGCTGTATTCTCTCTTTGTTTTTCATTTGCTTTAACAAGCAATCTATTAACATTTTTTAAAGGCTGCTTAATTACAAAATCAAAATTATAAAAGCTATGTAGTAGATGTAAGGTTTCCTCATATCCTACTGCATAGCCGACTTGAAAAAATCAGTTAATTCCTTGTCTGCAAATAATTCCTTTATTGCTTTCAATGTTTCTGTAAAAGGTTGTTTTCTTACTTCTTCAACTTCTTTATCTTCCGCTATTGCTACTATATTAAAAAATTCTTCTTTTACTGTTCCTGATTGTTTTAAAACGAAAAAGAATATATCTAATCCTACTTTTGTTTCTTTGGTTTCTTTTTTTTCTCCTTCTTTTTTGCTATTTTGGTGCTTCTCTATAAAATTTGTAAAGTCCAATTTCTCGTATATGTCTGAAATGTAAGGTAATATTTCAAACGCTTTTTCTGTGCTTATCATATTTCCACTCCTTTTAAAAAAGAGGACCTCATAGTCCTCTTATGCTACACTTTCATCAGGATAATAGATCTCAAAAGGTGGTGTATCTAAATCATCAGCATCATAATGACCTGTAAAAGTTGTAGGGATTAAACCCTCTGCTTTGTCAACCATGTTCAAAGTGATTCCACCCAACGATATCGCATTTTTAACAACTATTATTACTGGTGTATTTGTTTTAGACAATTTCCCCACCCAAACTATATTATTTATATAATCTGTCAATTCAATGTAATTATTAGCTGTTATCTTTTTATAGCCTGTGGGTCCATCTGCGACAGTTGCAGCTCCTAATGCATTCTTAATTGAATCTTGCGTTACTTCTTTTATGTTGGCCATTAGAGTTACTATCCACTCATCTATTTGTTGCAAACCTTTAGCAGAACCTTTTACTCCATCAATGGCTATACTTCTAACTGTTGGAACTGCCGAAAATGTTCCTCCGCCTTGTGTTGCTCCTAACAACTTCCCTGCTGTAACTGCAGTGTCAAATGTATCTGTTCCGACATCAAAGTTCTTAAAAAATGCTCCTGCATCTAATAAGAGGTTTTCTGCTGTCTTATCAGTAAACCCTGAAAATACTTTTGGTTTCGCCATATCAATTCACTCTCCTATCGTGATATTTTATATTGAATGTTAATAATCTTCTTTTAATTGTTCTGTCATCATCGTCAACTGTATGCCTGCTTGCCCTATAAATTGTAAATTGAATGTCATCGTCAATGTGATAGTATCTATTAAGCACTTTCCATATACTGCTACACAAAGTCTCTAATTCTGTTGTATTGCCGTCTGAAGGTTTATCCCATACGTCAACGTCTAAGTTAAAAGTTTCTTGGTCATCTGCAAGATACGATTGTGGTAAATCATAAACAATATAGGGAAATGGCGTTGTATCTAATGCTCCTTGAAAATGCACCCTTGACATACTTTTTCCATCGACTGTTACATTAGGATGAATTTCTTTTAATATTTTATTTAATTCTGTTCTTAATTTAATCATTCATCCATCTTCCCTTCGCTATTATAATCTTCTTCGTTAATTAGCCCTAACGCTCTATTTTCATCTTCTACCGCCGATAAATACTTGCCTGTTATAATTCTTATCTGGTCAATATTTTTATAAACAGTGTCCCTTAATATGCTTCGCTTGGGCTGATTTCTATCGCCTAACTCTTGTTGGACACCATACCATGCATTGTGCTTAAATCCGATCTGTAAATCATTCTCTCTTCTTCTAACCCAATATTGAGTAGAGTTATAAATTCTTTTGTGTTTTTTCATACCGGGTAGCTTTTTTAATTCAATTATCATTAATCTTCTGATATATTTTGCAATATCAAATAATGCTTTTCGCGATAACTCTCTTATACTGTAGTTAACCCTGTCCACATTAGATGTAAATGTCACGCTTCCATCTCTACTTACTTTCGTTACACTTTTAGGCATCGGCATTTATATCACCTTCATTATTGTCTTACTACAAACAAGTTCAACAGTTCCTTTTTTGTTATTTTCAAATGTACGGATAACTTTAAATTCAATGTTATTGTATTTTAGAGTATTTTCACCCATATATTCAAATTTCCTTACCTCAAATTTTATTTCGGGTTTCATACCGGTTGCCTGGGCTTGATAAAATTCTTTTTGACTTATAGAGAGCACGTTACTGTATACTTTTCTTTCAATTGTATTTTCAGGATCTTTAATTGTATCTCCCTGAGCATTTGTTTTTGTACTATATTGTATTAGAAAAATAGGAGTGATTAATTTCAAATTATCACCCCCTGCAGATTTGCTTTGCAATCATATCAAACGCCGGAGAAAACTTTGTCTCTCCGGCATTATTATTTAATAAATCATTTACACCAATCGAAATACAAGCAATTGCCAAATCAGACGGCGAGTCTGTAATCACAGCCCCGCCGTCTACTAAGTAACCTTTAACAGCATTAATTTTATTATTAATGCTCAAATCAATATCCGAATCACTGGCAGTTATACCTAAGTTGTTTTTTACATCATCCAATAAAGCCATGATATCAACTCCTATTCACCTTCCGTAGTATCAACTATTGTAATGACTACTTCTAAATCAGTAAAGTCACTCAAGTCAATCGTTAACGTCAGCTCTCCTTCTTCTTGGGTAGCCAAATAAGCAGCTTTTATAGTAATTTTATTTTCGGTTTTATCTATCGTAATATTTGATGCACCTGTTATTTCAGTTTCACCGTTATATACACCCTCAATAGTTACACCATCTACCGGTGCCACAGTAAATACCACATCCGCTTGAAGGGTTTCATTTAAATCGAATGTAGCTGTTTCAGGATCTACTGTGTTATCTATTTTTTTAAGTAAATTAGGCCCTCTGCACCTACAAGTGATTGAGAACCGGTTTCACCTACTGTACCTATAGCCATTTTACCATCAACAATCATCAATGCTTTATGGATCCATTTATTCTTGTCTTCGTTGAAATACTTTTTATAGTACATTGCTAAATTTGAGTTTAGCATATATTTAGACAAATCAACAACTGCACCAAATACATCCCCTGATTCTGCAGTATCAAATGCAGGCAGCTTATCAGTAACCAATACCTCTCTACCGTTTAGGATCTTCTGTCCTTTTTCGTTGATTTTACCAAGACCGATTTTTTGTCCGGTTGTATCAACCATACCATTCAGGTATTTTTCCCAGGTAGCTTTATTCATTAGATAAATCACACTATCTTCTGCAGCTTCAGGAACCTTAGCTTCAACTCCTGCCCAAGTCGTAACTTTTCCTATAGATGTTGCATCCATGGTAACAATCTGGCTTTCAGGGAGCAATGAATATTTTGTTAATCCTAAAGGTTGTCCTGAACCAGTACCACTTACTACAGCAGTTTCAATTGCTTTTGTCATAGCTTTCTTAAGCTGTTTAACAACAGTAGCCTCGAATATAGGCAATGACACAGTTGCAGATAACAGTCCAATTGCAATCTTCGCTTCCAAAACATGATATGAGAAAGTCAACTTCGCATCCATTTTAGCTTTCTGCTCATCAGAAACAACAGATTCTGATGCAAGCCATGTTGCTTCTACGTCTATTTCTGAAATAGGAATAGCAATTCCGCCTTGGAATGCGGTCTGGGTAATTCTTGAGATAATTTTCCCTTCAACAGTCATTTCCTCAATTACCTGATTAAGTATAGTTGTAGGAATAACAGCCCCTATATCAGCTACGGTTGTTAAGGCATCTGCCCTCTTTTGAACGAACTTCTCAGGAATAGGAGTTCCCTTAACGATGAAATCTTTAAAAGCATTTCTATATTCAACAGTTGAATATATGTCTTCAACAGTTCTATTGTCTGTGGCTCCGTTTCCAATTCCTAATCCGTAAGTGCCTAAAGGATTTAATTCACCTGCAGGAGCTCCACCGGATGCATTTCTTGCTGCTGGGTCCGTCGCAGGGTTATTTTGTTCAGCAACTGCTATTTGTGCTACCAAGTCTGCAATTTCTAAATCAACTTTTCTTATGTCAAGCTCAATCTTATCCAGAGCCTCTCTTGTTTCAACACCATCTATTTGTGCAACAAAACCACTTCTTTTTTCTTTCGCCTTTCCAAGCTTTTCTTTTAATTCTTTTAAACCCATAATCCTTCTCCTTTTAGTTATATTGGTATTTCAATTTTAACTTACGCTTATCCAAGTCAAAGCTATCCAGCTGTTTTAAATTGCTCTCCAGCAGCTCAAAACTCCTTGCAACTACGCTTGTTGTATCATAAAATGGGGTATCCACCACACTTACATCATAAAGTTTTTTAATATTAGTGACAGTCCTAACTGTTTCTTTGTCACCATATTGCCATGTATCACCCTTGTCAGCGACTCTAAAAGCAAAAGACATCTTATCTATCAGTTTTTCTTTAACTGACTTATAGACGTCTTTGTTACTTTGTGTATCAATCAATTCAGCACGGATTTTTAAACCTATATCATCCTTTATAAGCTGTAGACTATTATTTCTTGTCCTGGCTAATATTAACCAGCTATCGTTATGGTTATATCGCATTGGAACGTCTTTCATATCTGTTGTATCTAAAGCTCCACGCTTTATAACTTCAGTAAACTTGTATTGACCATATTCACGTGTTGCCGGCTGTTCATAAGTTATGGCATATCCTTCAAGAATCATCTTGCCATCTTCACTATCAACTGCCCTCATCTCAACAAGCCTTATCTCATTGACTAATTTTTCTAAGTCAACACTTTTATTTTCCTTTTCCATCACTTAACCTCCTTTGGGACCTTACTCATCTGGTAACTGTCCGCAATTTCTCTATTTATATAATTTAAAGACATATGTCTTACGTCCCCACCTTCAAACGGTGGATATCCGAATATTGCAAGTATCTGATTGTCTGTTAAAGTTCCCCTGCTGCTCAATATGTCAACAGCAGCTATCTTGTTATCCATATTTGTGAACAGTAAACCTTGAGAATAAAAAATAACTTCATTCCCAACATCCAATTCTCTTGCTGTAAATAAAGTTTTACTGAAAGTCCTGCCTAAGGATATAACCATAGGCTCAAGGGTCTTTTCGTAGAATGCCTGATATTCTTCTTCCGTGAAAGTTCCATTCAAAATAGGCAATGATACACCAAAATTATTTAGTATTCTCTTATCAAGAAATTCCATTGTATCTTTTTCGATAATTTTAGGATCTACTGTCAAAGGTATGTAATCATTCTTCAAATCTATTGCTAAAATACCGGATTCACTGTTATTTATCTTTTCTTCGAATGCAATTCTTTCTTTTTCCTGTTTTTCTTCATCAAGCATTGTATGGACTTTAAGCAAACCCCTAATAGTAAGCCCAGCTTTTATGCCTTTTTCAAGTCCTTGATTGATAATATCGTTTATTTTCAGCTGCTTTAAAATTGCATCATTATTCGGTCGTCCATTTACATCACCGCCCATAAACTCATTGGCTCCAAAATCTTTTCGCCAATGAATAATATCAGCATATGGCATTGTGTAATCATAAAAATTGCCAAAATAAAGCTTTATATAAATTTTTCCTAAGTTATCCTGAAGAAAATCTACCTGCCTCGGATTAAGAGGATATAAGCCTGTATATTCCCTTCTAACAAAGCCATCACCAATTGGAATTTCTCTGTATGCAGGGTAAATAAAGGCATTTTTACTTATCTCTCTTAAATATGTTATATTCTCAAGAAAATCTGTAGTAGTCATCAGCTCATTAGGTCCGAATTTCAACAACCTGTTAATACTGCTATTAACAATCGTCTGCATTTCTGTTTCATTATCCGTCCGGATATGTTTAGGCTGCAGCTTGCTCATTTCGGTTGCAATACATCTTATACAATTTTGTACAATATCACTTGCATAAATGTCTTCACCAAATTGACTGAAGACCGGTACAGAGCCATTTAGCATTTTTGCATATACTAAATTCTTTACATTCTTGCTAAACTTTGAAAACACATTATTAAATAACCCCAAATTCATCACCTACCTTATAAGCTCGGTATATTCTTTTCTATATCTGTCATAGGTTGCATAACAAATTATCAATGATACCGCCCCATCATTTCGTTTATTTTCCTGCCCCTGGACATGTATTGGCATAATCTGTCCATATTTATTAACTGAGCATGCTGTATTCTTCAGGCACCAAATATCAACCGGATTCTGATTGTAATTTACTATGCTGCTACTCTTCAAATCAGCCTCCACCATTTTCATTGGATTACTCATATTATTGTAATCTTGTCCTATCTTTTCCATCTCAAAACCGTAGTCTTCCATCTCCTTAACAAATGATTTAGCATTCCATCTGTCATACCCACACTTAAAAACTCTTATATTGTATTTCTTATAAAGCATTACAAACCAAGCTACAACATCAGAATAATCAACTTCATTGCCATTGCATATAGTAATAAATCCTTGTCTTGCCCATTCTAAATAATCCTTCTTATCTTCAGCCGTACCAATTTCAACCTTTGACTCAGGAATAAAATAATGCTGTAATATATATTTTGCCTTATCACCGGGGCGCATGATTAATACTTTAGCAGCTGTCAAGTCAGTAGTTTCTGATAAGTCAGCTCCACCAATTCCGATAGAACCCCTCAAATCTTCAATATCAAACGTCAAATCATTAATTATATCCTTTTCCATCAGCCAAGCTTGGGCATTGTTCTGCTTAATATTAAAATCCTTGGCCATGGTAAAAATTCTTTCAGCCTTATCTGCTTGTGCTTTGTTCAGCTGGTCACGGATATAAGAATGTTTCTTTATAGCCCCTAATGATGGGTTAGATTTATACCAGCTATCTTCATCCTGAAATATTTCAACTTCATTATCTTGGGTATAAAACCACGGAAGTAATGTGTAGTCTATCCTTTCACCGTTATTTACTTCTCTTGCATACTTTAACTCTTTGTCCAAATATCCATCGTCAGTAAACCCTTCTGTTGTTATGTTTATGAAAATCGGTTCATCTTTTGTAGATTGTGATTGCTCTATAGCTTTAGCAATCTTGTTATCTTTCATTTCATGACTTTCGTCTAATATAGCAAGCTCAATATTCCTACCTTCTTTGTTTCTGGTTCTGTCAGATAATTTCTTTATTGTTGATTTATTCTTAAGGTTAAATATTCCTCTGAGATTTTTATGTGTTCTTTTTCCCTTAGGATCAAACATTTCTCTCATGTTGTTTATTTCGCTGAATATGATATCTGCCTGAGGTTCATCATTTGAGGAGCATATAATGTCACTGCCCGGATTACCTACCATAAATTCAGCTAAAGAAACAGCAGCGCAAAGAGTAGATTTTCCATTTTTTCTGGCTACCAATAAAATAAGCTTTTTAAATCTTCTAAGACCCGTATCATTCCACCTGAAAGAATAAAAAGCTTCTATAACTGCTTTTTCCCAAAGTTCTAATTTAAAAGGCATACCATAAAAGGGACTTTTGGTATGCCTGCAGAATGTCTCAATGAATTCTATCCTTAATTCTGCATCAAATATTTGATAAAACCACTTATCAGACTCTAAATCTCTAATCAAATTCTTAAGACACTTTTTGAGCTCTTGACCAATAATTATTTCGCCGGACTTAGTTTTTTTATAATATTCAAGCAAATATGAATATTGTCCGTTGATAATGCAACTTTCATAATCAATTACATTTTTAGAATCAATATTTTTTGCTATCTCTCTTAACTTACTGTAAATCATTCCTTTTTCATTCCTTCGAGCCATTCATCAAAAGGATCCTTGGTTTCAATAGTATCCTTCATCAGGATCCCATTCAGCACCTTTATGTTTAAGGCATATATATTTACTGTCCTCCGGTACTCATTAGCAACCGGCAATGTTTTTTGCTGTGATTTATTGTCAGGGTTAATTCGAATCATTCCGGTTTCCTTTAATATCTGGACTAACGAGAATAACTCACCTTTAAGGAATGCTGTCTCCTAGATTAAACCTTCAACCAACTTGCGCTTGGGTTCCTCAACATCCTCGAATATTTTAGTCAACTTTACATATTCTTGTTGACAAACTGCCGCTTTATCAAGTTCTTTCAAAGTCTCCACCTCGATTTCATTTTTTTGGCTCATGTGTAAACATGCTTCCCCCCTTCGGTCCCCGGGAACGTTGAAATTTCAACGTTAGGGGGGGAGTGTTATTTTGTATAATTATTAAACCATTCGTTAATATACTCTGTCCATTCTTTTATATGTTCTTGCCTGTAGTCATTGCAATAGCTTAATCTATATAAACAATCATTTTTGTCTGTTTCTATGAATATTAATTCAGCTCCTAAGTCTGCTGCTAACTTATCTCTCTGATATTTATCAGCATAACCACCAATAACCCATGCATTATTCCAATTACCATACCTTGTCTTAATGTTATCTATCAATTGATTTCTCAATCCAAATACAATATACTTTAACCCTTCCGGCTTATCATACATTGGTTGTAAACTGATAGCATGATATAATCTATCCATATCAACAACTACATCGCCTGGTTGCATATTCTCTCTTACGTACGTAGTCTTGCCGCTCATTGGTGGACCGTAAACGATATATACGGTCTTAGTCTTTTTCTTAAGCACAGGACCACTGAACCTGTCATGCTCTTTGTTATGGCAACGGATACAAGCAAGCTTAACATTCTCAGGATTAAGGGAAACATTCACATCATTAACATTTTCGTCAGTTAATTCAATAGGAGTATGATGTATTTGTATTGCCTTAGATACAACAATTGTCTCCTTACAGTATTCGCAAACAGGTCCCCTTTCAAGGATGATTTGTTGCCTGAACAACTGCCACTCCTTACTTCTTAAAAACTGTTTAACCGAAGTAAATCTCATTACCATGCATCCTTTGCTATATCTGCTTTAAGTTTCTCAACCCTGAGCTTTTGTTCTTCTGTCGCTGTATCCCAATTTGCATGCAGCATCTCATCATATTCCTTAATCATTCTTGTTAATGTTGTCATAGCTTTAGATAATGTATTTATGAGATTAGCTTCCTTATCCCATGCAAATTGAATTTCATATTCAATGCTTGGATTCTTGCCTTTTGTCAACTTCTTAATATCCTTGGTATAATCATCCTTATCTCTGACATGCATAATGTCCTGCATATGAATAATCCTTGCTTCTTGAAGACAAATACTTCTCCAGAGCTTTTCCAAAGGATTTTCAATATCTAATTCCTGCATGATGTTTTTCACAGCCATCGGGATTCTATCTGTATATTTTCCATACTTAAAGCTATTTACATTTCCCTTTGGAGCTCCACCGCCGGCATTACCTATTGCGTTATCATTTCCATACGGTGCGCCAATCTTATTTAATCTCTTACTCCATTTGTCTTGAACTCTCCAACTGTTAATGTTATTTAGCTTTTCATCAAGCAACTTGGCAATCTCTTTTGACGTTATTTTCCCATTATGTTCTTTATATATTTCATAGGCTTTATCCCTGTTCGGACTTCTTTCTCTTGCCACTAAATTCAGCCCCTTTTTAATTAATAAAAATAAGATATTAAAGTATTATCTTAATCATGCTTTATAAGTATTAATATGATGATAAATATTTAAATCAATTGAGTTTGTTTTCCGGGCATACAATTCGAAAATGATACATTCGACGTGCACGTCTTTCACGGTTTTTTACATCAAATGCCAATACATGTTAAGTTTTCAACACAAATCGTGCAATTTCTATACCCTAACGAATTTTACATAACGTAGTATTCTGTTAAATATGATTTTTTGCTTATATATACTGATAGAAGAAACAAGATTATTAAAAATCTTATTTTACTCAATTTAATTATGTAAAATTAACCTTAAAAATAGAATTACCGTTTTTTACTTCCAAAGGACAATTTATTCATCATTTTATCCTTAGTGTCCTGGGTAATTCCTATATATCTTTTTGTATAAGCGATGCTTGAATGATTAAATATATCTTGTAGAGCTGCAGCATCTTTAGTCTCATTGTAGATCATATAACCAAATGTCTTTCTTAAGCTGTGACATCCAATCGGGTCCTTGTACTCAAACTCATCAGCCACCTCATTTAATATCTGCCATACTCTTTGCCTGCTGATATGACAATTCTTCTTGCCCCTGCTAGGTGGAAATAAAAACTCATAATCACGCATTCCAACTATATACTCTTTATAGATTTGTTTTAAATTATCATTAATTTTTATTCTACTTTTCTTTTCTGTCTTATTTTCTGTTATAAACAAATAATCCGCATTCTTAACATCACGAACCTTGAGAGGTAAAATGTCAGAAATCCTAAGGCTTAAATATATTCCAGACATAAATAATACATAGTCTCTCATCCTTTTTTCTTTAAGAAAATCGGCAAAATCTAAAACTAATTTATCATCTCTAATTGGCTCAACTGTATTCATCCATACGCACCACCTATACTCCCACCCCTTGCCCTATACGGTTTT
>ENA-UOOM01003148-UOOM01003148.1-fermentation-metagenome-genome-assembly--contig:-NODE-3148-length-12414-cov-13.137228_pt1 | contig 12414 bp, 10 predicted proteins | sample MGYA00245781_ERZ724031 | MGnify/ENA primary metagenome ERZ724031 (study PRJEB28704, sample SAMN03018317) | fermentation metagenome | biome: anthropogenic terrestrial biome; feature: soil... | reverse complement strand
CCAATATTAACTTAGCGTCTTCATTGTCCTTTAATTCATTATGTAAATATCTGTAGTCAATTTTTGCCTTGTATTTTCCGTAATTTTCTACATATTGGTCAGGTATTCCCATTTTTTCCGCAATATTATTTATTGCCTCGATTTTTGTTTGTTGCGCAATTTCAATATCGCTTAAAATTTTTTCTGTCATTATTTTTTATTCTCCTCCTTTTATTCTTATTAAAATGTTTCATATAATTCCTTTAATCAACACGCACATAGTTAATTATCTAGATAAATATAGCGACACATTATTCTATTTATCTTAACTGCTATATTAATTTTAAGCTTTGTAATTTTAATAGTTATTACTGCTAATTTAAGTTTAAACAAATTTTATATTGTACATACTTAAAATTCAGTAACATTGGTAAGCACGAACTCTTTATTAATATATTGATACGCTTTTAACAAAAAATAAAGTTTCGTGCTTTTTTTGGAATCCTTCTATCCACGAAGAGTAATACATTAAAAACTATATGATATGTTAAGCTCAATTTATTATACTATACCATTAATTTGCCACCGTTTACATCAATACATGAACCTGTAATATAACTTGCTTCATCAGAGGCTAAAAATAAAATAACATTTGCAACTTCCACAGGCTCTGCATATCTTCCTAAAGGTGAATCATCTCCTTTATCTTTTACATATTCTTCACCCCATACTTTCCTATAAGTATCAATCATACTTGTTTCAGTTCCACTTGGTGCAAGTGAATTTGCTCTTATTCCGTATTCTGCGCCAAATTTTGCCAATGATTTAGTCATGGAAATCACTCCTGCCTTAGATGCAGAATAATCAACTGAAGCCATTACTCCACCTACCTTTCCAGATATAGACGACATATTCACAAAAACTCCACTCTTCTTTGGTATCATATATTTCAGTGCTGCTTGAGTAACAAAAAACTGTCCTTTGAGATTTATTGCAAACATTTGATCCCATTCTTCTTCTGTTACTTCCATATATGGTTTAGACCTAAGAATTCCTGCCAAATTGACAACTATATCCAGTTTTCCAAGTACATCAACAATAGTGTCTACAGTTCCAATAACATTTGTTTTTTTTGTGACGTCAAGGTGAATTTCAACAGGATTTCTTGAAAAATCTATACTTTTATAATCCATAACTTTATATTCATAATCACACTTTATTACTTTAGCACCTTGTTGTAAAAACAAATCCGTTGTTACTTTTCCTATGCCTCCAGCCGCTCCAGTTATCATTACTACTTTTTCCTTAAAACTAAGCATAATATCATCTCCTTATAAATATAAAACATAATTTAAATTTTTGATATTTTCTACATATTCAAAAGAATCAATATTTGTACTTTTATTAATCATAATTAATAAACTCATTTCCTATCTTACTTATCAAAAGACTGTTTTTTATTGCTTCTCTCAAAATTTCAACAGGATCTAACACAAATACTTCTCCCATTTTTAATTCTATTTCTATAATATCTTTATCTAAATTAATCTCGAATTCCCTCTCACCGTCGAGTGCAATAGTAACCCATTTGTTCTCGCTTTCAACTTCGAGCTTTATTTTTTCTCCTATATTTAGATAATCATAGCTTTTTATTGGCACATCATATAATAATCCAGGAGCTAATGCAGACTTAACAGTGAATCTATTCTTTTCGCCATTCAGGTAACAGTACATCCCATATTTATCCGTTTTTGTTATAGTTTTGAAGTTAGATACTATAGAAGACATCCCCAAGTTTCCAATATCCGCACGGGTTACTGCTACATACTTTATTTTCTCAGGTTCCCACAATGCTTTTGTTCCAATAAACGGTACGTCATAAATTACCAAATCAACTAATGCAATGCTTGTTAATTTGCAATTTATATATAATTCCAAATGCTTAGATTTACTCAATACTTTATCCTTGTTAAGGTTTCTCGTACTATATATACCTGCGATAAATCCTGCAAGAGTACCTTCCAATCTATATGGAAAAACGTTATTTGTTCCAGTTGATATCGGCATTAGTGGTGTATTCTTACAACCCATTGCACAAGCCCTTGATGTTCCGTCTCCTCCCAAAACAATTATACAATCCGTACCAATTCCATTCAAAATTTGACTCGCTACAATAGAATCCCTCTCTGTCCCTAATACACTCATCTCAATATTTTGAATTTTATCTTTAAGTCTATAATAGTCTTTTTTATGTAACCCTTCGACTGCAAGTGAAGAAAAGTTGTATTTATCAGGCATAAACAATATTTCATCGACACCCGCTGCATCAAGTCCAATCAGTATTCTTTTAATAATTTCAGTCTTCTCAATATTATCGCATACGCTACCATAACCTACTAACCTTCTTATATCTTTACCGGAATTTGGATTTGCAATAATGCCAATTCTTGAAATATTACCCACCTCCTCCTAAATTTACAATTGTATCTGAAGGTCTAAATTTCATTCAAGCTTCTATTTTTATTATATTGACAGTTGTTAATTGCTATATATGTATTGCTTTAAAAATAGCAGCTTGAGCAGATTCAGTAATTGTTTCTGATACTGAAGGGTGTGGTGATATTGCATTGGCTATATCTTCTATTGAAGCCTCCATGTTTAATGAAATAACACCGCTCAAAATGATTTCTGTTGCATTTTCTCCAAAAAGATGAATGCCCAAGACTTCACCATACTTGCTGTCACAAATTATTTTTGCAAATCCTTCTTTTTGACCTTCAATTGAAGCCTTTGAGTTTGCATACATAGGAAATTTCCCTACCTTTATATTGTACCCCTTTTCAACTGCTGCTGCTTCCGTCATTCCAACAGAAGCTATCTGTGGTGAAGTATATATGCATTGTGGAATAACATTGTAATTCATATTTGATTTTTTACCAAGTGCGTTTTCTACAGCAACACATCCTTCCTTTGAAGCAACATGGGCTAACTGAAACTTTCCTGTAACATCTCCTATAGCATATACTCCCGGGATATTTGTTTCCATTTTATTGTTAGTCAATATAGCCTTTTTCTCCATTTTAATAGACAAGTTTTCAAGTCCTTCAGTACGTGGAACCCTTCCCACTGCTAATATTACTAAGTCTGCATCTATCGTCTTTTCTAAATTCTGATATTCAATTTTTATTGAATTTTCCCTGATAGATTTAGCTTTTGCTTCTACATATATGTCAATTCCTTTAGATATAAGATATTTTTTCAAGCTAACAGATATTTCGCTATCAACCGTAGGAATTATTTCCTTTTGCATTTCGATTATACTGACATTTACTCCAATATTATTGAAAAAAGTAGCTAATTCGACTCCGATTACTCCTCCCCCTATTATTGTTAATTTTTTTGGCAATTTTCTTAAATCCAAGGCTTCATTACTTGTTATAACAAAACCAGATTTCATTCCGTCCTTTAATCCATCAATTGGTATTATTGCTGGCTCAGCTCCTGTAGCAATTATAAGATTCTTTGTTTGTACTTTATTATTGCCTACTATCACATTCGTCTTGTTTAGAACTTCTGCCTTACCGTTTAGATAATCTACCTTGTTTTCTGCAAGTAGGCACTCAATTCCATACTTTAAATCTTTAACGATCATATTTTTTTTATCAATAATTTTATCGATGTTTACACTAATTTTATAAGGATCTATTCCTTCAATACCATAATCCTGTCCATCCTTTACTATATTATAAATCTGTGAGCACTTCAGTAATGTTTTAGTCGGTATACAACCTCTATTGAGACATGTTCCTCCAATACTATCCTTTTCAATCAAGCATACTTTAGCTCCCATCTGAGCAGCCTTTATCGCTGATACATATCCGCCAGTACCTCCACCAATTACTACTATATCATATAGCATAGCTAATATCCTCCGATTAATTATCAGTTAAGTCCTGCCGGCTAAAACACTGTATATTATGCCGGCAGGTCTTAATATTAAAATTTTTATTTGATTATATAAACATCAAATATGGTTCTTCTAAAAATCTTTTGACTTCCATAATAAACTCACTTGCCATAGCTCCATCAACTACAGAATGATCGACTGCGACATTAATATTCATGATACTTGCAGAAATAATATCTTCATCAATTATTACCGGTTTTTTGATTATGCTGCTAGCTGCCATTATCCCCACTTCAGGAGGGTTAATAATAGCATTAAAGTTTTCTATACCATACATACCAAGATTTGAAACAGTAAACGTACCTCCTGTAATCTGATCCATACTTAATTTGTCTTCTTTAGCTAATTCTGTAAGTTTTTTCGCTTCAATGTCAATTTCTGATAGACTCATTTTGTTTGCACGTTTAATCACAGGTACTATAAGCCCTTTGCTTTCTCTTGCTACTGCCATTCCTATATTTATGTCATTATATAATACTATTTCATCACCCAAAAGATTTACATTAATATACTTATATTTTTTTAATGATTTTACTGTTGCTAAAATTATAAAAGAATTAATCGAAATTTTATTTTCAATATTTTTATTTATTGTATTACGCATGTTTAATAATTCGTCCATGCGAACCTGGGTCTGAAAATTAATATGTGGCTTTGTAGTAACACTTTCTCTAAGCCTCCATGCTATAATATTACGAATCTCAGACATTTTTTCAACAGCCTTTTCTTCTTGTTTAGTATCAGATGAAATCTTTTGGTTTTCATTATAGTTCAAAATATCTTCTTTTTGTATTCTTCCATCAGGGCCTGTACCAATAACTTTTGTAATATCCACATCCAATTCAGCTGCTAATTTCTTTGCTATCGGTGAAATTCTAACTCTATCTGCCTTAACTGCTGAATCATTCGAAGTCTTATCCATTTTTTCTTTTGTTTTATTTTCTTCTTCTGTTGTAGATTCAACTGTCTCAGATATATAACGGTCAGTAATTTTATTAATATCATCTTCAGTTATCGTTTCTCCTTCCAGCTGTAATACAGCAATTACTTTACCAACCGGGACCTTTTCGTCGACAGGAGCAAATATCTTGAATATTTTTCCATCGTTTTCAACGCTAATCTCTATAGAAAGCTTTGATGTCATAATATCACAAATAGTTTCACCTTTTTTTACGTTATCCCCTTCATTTTTCTCCCACCTCATTATCCTGCCTTCTGTAACCGTATCACCAGCAGGTGGTAAATATACTAATTCTGGCATCGCCTATCTCCTTTTACTATTTTATGATACTCTTTACAGCTTTAATAATTTTATATTTATCAGGAAGCCATAATGGTTCTAGCGTTTGTGAAAATGGAACATGCACATCCGGAGCTGTTACCCGAACAATCGGCGCATCCAGATAATCAAAACATTTTTCTTGTATCTGTGCTGCAATATCACTTGCTATTGCACCACTTCTAAAGGCTTCATTTACAACAATAACTTTGTTTGTTTTCTTTACGGATTCGACAATCGTATCAATATCCAATGGTTTAATTGTCCTTGGATCAACAACCTCTACGCTAATACCTTCCTTTTCTAACTCTTTAGCTGCTTCCAAAGCCTCAACTACCATCCTTGAAATAGCTACTATAGTAACGTCTGTGCCTTCCTTTTTGACATCAGCCTTACCGATTTCAATTACATACTCTTCTTCAGGCACTTCACCTTCCAAAGGATACAATTTTTTATGTTCAATAAATGCCACAGGATTATCATCCCTTATTGCTGCCTTCAACAAACCTTTTGCATCATATGGTGTTGAAGGCATTATCAACTTTAACCCCGGAATATGATATAACCATGCTTCCAAACTCTTTGTATGCTGCGAAGAACCATTGCTTCCAGCTCCTCCCTGACTCCTAATAACCATGGGGACTTTAACCTGCCCGTCCCAGCTGTATGGTAACAATGATGCTTGGTTTATCAAGCAGTCAAGTGTTATACCAATCCAATCCATGAACATTATTTCTATTACAGGACGCATTCCTGCTATTGCCGCTCCCACTGCAGCACCTGTTATAGCAGCTTCAGAAATAGGAGTATCAAATACTCTATCATTCCCGTATTTTTTTGGCAACCCCACTGAACATTTAAAGACACCCTCATAATCACCTACGTCTTCTCCAAAAAATATCACATTGTCATCTCTTGACATTTCCTCATCCAGTGCTTCATTGATCGCTTGTCTATAAAATTTATTTTTCATTTTCATGCACTTTTACTCCCTTCAATATTGTTATATATAGATTCTAATCAGCATATACATTTGACCAAAAAACATCTTCTGTTGGATCAGGGTCATTCAATGCCTTTTCATAAATCTCATCAATATATTTCCTTGTCTCCTCAAATATTCCATCTGCCTGTTTTTTTGTTAGTATCCCTTTTTCAATAAGATTTTTACTAAACTTTTCAATAGGATCTACTTTCGCACCTTCTTCAAAATATTCTTCAGGTACATAGTCCGTTTTTGCTCCTGCTGCTGAACCAGTCATTCTATATGTCTTTGCTTCAATCAGTGTCGGCCCTTCACCGCGTCTTGCCCTTTCAACTGCTTCTTTTGTGGCTTCATATACAGAAATGACATCATTTCCATCTATGACTACTCCAGGAATACCATATCCTTTTGCTCTATCTGCAATATCCTTAACACTAACCGCTTTCCAAGCAGCACATGTCAAACCGTACTCATTATTCTCGCAGAAAAATACCACTGGATATTTCCTAACACACGCAAAATTCATTGCTTCATGAACAGAACCAGTACTTGATGCACCATCGCCGAAATATGCTAAGGATACTTGTTTTGAACCCTTAATTTTAAAAGCCATTGCATATCCCACAGCTATTGGAACAAGTCCTCCTACAATACCACCACATCCTAAAGCACCACTTTCCTTTTCCGCAATAAGCAGATGACCAGCTTTGCCTCTACTTAATCCAGTAGCCTTACCACACATTTCGGCCGCCATCTTTTCAAGGTTTATTCCTTTGCCTATCACATGACCATGTCCTCTATGAGTGCTTGTTATATAATCGTCCTTTTCTAATGCTGCTCCTACACCTACCCCTATTGCTTCTTGTCCTGTCATTACATGCATTGAACCTTTTATTTTACCTTGGATTTTTAAATCAGAAACTTTAATATCATGATGTCTAACTAAACACATTTTTCTGTACATTTCAACTAGTAATTCATTAGATACCATAAAAGTACCTCCCTATAATAAATTTTCAAAATTTAATTTAGATTGGGGACCTTAAAATCTTTTTGTTGTATTATCTTCAGAAAGGAACAAGTCCCCAATCTTATTCCATATCATTATACCTTTCAAATTAAGATAATTATCATTATTATATTTTTTCAAATAAATATTAATGCCCGCTAAAAGAAATAAATATAAATTATCTAATCTTATCCTCTATACACGGAGCCTTTCGCCTTTAGGATCATAGAAAGGTTTTTTTACCTGTATGCCTTTTGCTTTCTCGTTTCCTAAATCAATTTCAATTTCAGCTCCAATTTTTGAGTATTCAATTGGTACATAGCCCATACCTATACTTTTCTCAACAGAATAAGAGTAATTGCCGCTGGTTACCTTCCCAATTTCTTTACCATCAGATAAAATAACATTTCCGGGTTTCGCAATTTTTGATGCATCTTCCATTTCGAAACCAATAAGAGTCTTAGATATTCCTTTTTCCTTAATTTCTAAAAGAGCACTCTTCCCTATAAAATCGCCCTTATTCCACCTAACAGTCCAACCAAGACCTGCTTCTATCGGGTTTATATCCTCATTATATTCTCTGCCTGATAAGTATCCCTTTTCTAAAGGTAGTATACCAGAACCTGCTCCCATGCCGCAAAGCAACACATCGTATGGTTTGCCTGCCTCTATGAGTGTATCCCATAATTCATAAGCATCCTCAGAACGAACATATATTTCATATCCTAATTCTCCGGTAAAACCAGTTCTCGATACCAAAACCTCAGTATCTCCAATCTTGCCTTCTCCAAATTCGAAATATTTCATTTTTTGCAAATCTATGCCTGTAACATTTTGTAGTATTTCTCGAGAAAGGGGACCTTGGAAACAAAGCAGTCCTATACCTGAGGAAATATCTTCAACGCCCACATTCATATCTTTTGCTTTTTCTGTTATCCACTTAAAATCTTTAAATCGGCCTGCTGTACTTGTAACAATCCAATAATGTTCATTGCTGAAACAATATACTGTAGTGTCGTCGACCATGCCACCTTTTTCATTCAGCATCGAACTATACAATACCTTTCCATATGTCAGCCTACTTGCATCATTAACTATAAGTTTCTGTACAAGGCTTAGAGCATCTTTTCCTTTAATAGAAATTTCTCCCATTGAGCTGAAATCAATAATTCCTGCCCGTTGTCTTACAGCTTCGTGTTCTTCCTTTACGCCAACATATTCCATAGGCGTTGCCCAAGCACGCGAAGCCATTTTTGCACCTGCTTTTACATGCAGTTCATAAAAAGGTGATCTTTTCAATTTGTGTATCCTCCTTATTTATTTATAATTTATTATTTAAAAACTCACATATATTATTATATTTAACTTTAATCTTATATCCAGATTATCATCATTTTTGCCTAATTTATGAAGCTGCAAATCAATAATGTAATATATGTATGAGTTATTCAAATCCATAATTATAACAATTCATTAAGTTTTACATGACTATGTCATGATGCAACATTTTCTTCTAGGCTAGTTTTTATATTCTTAGTTTCAATTAGAGTGCCTATAATCAATATTGCAAATGTAACCGGAAGTCCGATAATTACCGGGTCCCAACTGTAAATGAAAGTCGTAGCACCAGCACCAGCTGCAGCTGCAGCTGCTTGATTCTGGAGTATCTGTGTTGTAACTGTTACAACAGCACCGGTAATCATCGCTGCCAAAGTCGATTTGGGAGCATGTCTTGATCTTGGCCAGAATATAATTGCCATCCAAACCGGTGACAATCCAGAAGCCATAATCCTGCCCCCGAGCCATAATAATTCAAGTATATACGGAAATGCTCGAGCAATTAGGCTGGCAAGAACAATAATAACAAGTGTACCTATCTGGCTGACTCTAACCAAGATTTTATCATCTGCATTTGGATTAATAAACGGTTTATATATATCCAGAGTAATATTGGAAGAGATTGTAAGGATACAAGAGTCTATTGTCGTAACACAGGCCGATAACAGAACTATTGCAAAGAAAGCTTGAGGTATAGGACCCAAAAGACCGGTTATATTTAGATAAGCCTGGTCTGCTCTTGAACCCGGGAACAATACCAATGCCGCAATTCCTAAAACAAATGGTATTACATACCAGAAAGAACATACTACTCCCCCATATACCAACGCTTTTTTAGCATGATCTGTAGATGAGGCTGAAAGTCCCCTCTGAACAATAGTTTGGTATGCTAGTGTTACAAAGATACCATTAAGTACCCAGCCTATTGTCTGTCTTGGTCCTGCATTCATAACCATGGTATGAGTTTCTGGTATTGCTATTGTAAAGGCTTCCCAACCTCCCATTTTCGATACCGCAATTGGCAACAATACAACAGTACCTACAATTATGAACACTGACTGAATAGCATCAGTATACAAAACTGACCATGAACCACCTGTTATAGTAACCAAGAGTGTAACTCCAATTGTTATTACAATAGCAGCATCCAAACTTAGCTGTGGAAACAATGATTGGAAAATAGTTGCCATTCCTATAATTACCCCGGCAGTAACTGCAAGATCTCTGCACATTACTAATACAGTAGCAGTCAATCTGTGCTGTTTGCCATAAAATTTACCAAACACTTCAGGTATGGTTGATACTTCAGCTTCACGCAGCTTTGGAATAACGAAAAATCCCATCCAAATACAAGTAAACAAAAATCCGGCTACCGGCCAGTATCCTGCAATACCTACACCAAATCCTGTTCCTGCATAACCCATCAAACTTGCAGAATTAACCCATGTCGCAAAAACACTGCCAACCACTACCCATAAAGGTGCACTTCTACCTGCAAGGATAAAGTTGTCTGCGTTAGTCTGTGCTCTTTTACTGAAATACAATCCCACTCCTATAAGAAACCCAAAATATATTACAACCATTACAATTTTATACATAATTACCACTAACAATATAATGAACTATAAGGAAATTCACTATAAAACTCCTTTCCAAATTTTTTTACAAGAAAATGGTTTAGGCTATTTATGCACTTTATAATTGTTAATTACCTATAGCAGTTGTCCTTATTCAACTGAAATTATTTCTTAATACTCTTAACCAAGCTTTATATTTATTTATTATTAACTATAAGAATTTAAAATTCTTTTACCGGTTTATTTTTGCATATTAATCTTTCGTCTTATAATAAAGTAATATAGTATTTCTAAAGCTATACGGCTAAGTTTTGATTCTGGTTGTTGTTTTGAAAACTCTCAATTCAATCTGGTTACTTTAATATTGAACTCCAGAAATACAAGTAACCATAAAACCCAACAGCAATTACTATTGCATAAAGAAGCATTTTCGTTTTGCTTTCATTAATGTTATCCATAGGCGATTTCTTAAAATTCATAATTAACCCTCCCTTCCTATATAATTATGCAAAAATTACAATAACAACTCATAAAATAATTATTTGAACCGCTATTATGAATTTTTAAAACCAAAACGGTTTATCCCATAATGTTAACTTTTGTCCAATGCCTAATTTCATTGCATTTTTATAAATAACATATCCCCATGCAATATCTTCAACTATCATTCCATCTGGTATAAATATTGTATTCTTTTTTTGGTTTAGTAGATTTTTATTATTTTGTGCAACCAGCGAACCAAGGTCTATAATGCTCTCTTTTTTTATACTACCTTCTTTTAATTTATTAATAATCTCAGAGCTTGCTATAGGCAAATGGTTGTTTTTGTCAATTTCGTGCCAAGATTCATGCATTTTTAAATTATCTAATACAATATTTGAACCGTTAAAAAATCCCTCCTCAAATCTACAAGCTGATGATGTGCCAATCACCGCTCCTTCCTTAATCCATTTAGTCCTTATTAATGGTAGATTCCCTCCGGAAACAGCTACATGAACAAAGTCTGAATTTTTGACTGCTTCCTCTAAACTATCTACCGGTTTCAAATTCAAGCCAATTTTACTACCCATCTTGGAACAAAATTCCTCAGCTTTAGTTAAAAATAGATCATAGACTTTTACCGTCTTTAAATTCGGCATAACCTCATGCAGGCTCATGAGAGAAGACCTGTTTATTACACCTGCACCGATTATTCCTACTGTTTCAGAATCTGTGTTTAATAAATGCTTTGCTGCAACGCCTATTACAGTACCTGTTCGCATTGAACTTACAAGATTAGCTGACATAAATGCTATGGGTTCACCAGTTACAACATTGTTTAATACCAATACCAGCACTGACCTCGGTAAACCCGTTTTAACATTATCAATATTTGATCCATACCATTTAACCCCGGTAATATTAAACTCTCCACCTAAATATCCAAGCATTGCCATGAATCTTCGGTCAGGTCCTTTAATAGGCATATTAGGAAATATCGTAGTTTCAGGAAAGTGTAGCATGCTACCATGTTCATTTTGGCCTGGTCCTCCCATTATATAATCCCCTTTATCTACAATCCGAAATACTTCTTCGATTGTTTCCACACATTTTTTCATATCTAAAACGCCAGCTTTAATCATATCAGCCTCATTCAGATAAAGTAACTCCGTTTTCAATAATCTGCACCTCCTTATTAAATTTTTACCTGTTATTTGAGTTTAAAATACGCTTTTTTATATAACTTTTATATAACTAATAAATATCTGCACCATACTTTTCTTTCATCTCTTTAGAGTCAATATCAAACCCATATTTTTCATTAGCTGATTTCAGAGATACATATTCATTCAATACGTCCCATTCAACTCTTTTTTTATCTCTTTCTTTTGGGTTTCCCCAACCGCCTCCACCGCTTGTTTGTATCGTAACAACAGAATCCTTCACTATAGCTTTTGCAAGAGCCGGACTTTCAGATCCGTCTGGATATACTACCTTGCTTGAATCAGTTTGACCACCTTCACCGTCATATAGTCCATACGGATTAATGGTTGGCCTCGAAGGAAATGTAGTAATGTATGTATCTGTCAAGCATTTAATTTCTCTAGTAATACCTAATCCACCCCTAAATTTTCCTGCACCGCCACTGTCATTTACAAGGGCATATCTTTGAACTAAAAGGGGATACTCAAGCTCTATCATCTCAACATGTGCATTAGCTGTATTTGTCATATGTGTCTGATGTGCATTAGCTCCATCATCGTTATATTTTGCACCACGCCCGCAAGCATATGTTTCAAT
>ENA-UOOM01003140-UOOM01003140.1-fermentation-metagenome-genome-assembly--contig:-NODE-3140-length-12462-cov-5.881518_pt1 | contig 12462 bp, 17 predicted proteins | sample MGYA00245781_ERZ724031 | MGnify/ENA primary metagenome ERZ724031 (study PRJEB28704, sample SAMN03018317) | fermentation metagenome | biome: anthropogenic terrestrial biome; feature: soil; material... | reverse complement strand
GAAACGGATATGCAGTTCGCCATTTTAGGCTCAGGCGACTGGGAGTATGAAAGCTACTTCAAAGATTTGCAGGAAAGATACCCCGGCAGGGTCTGCTCATGCTTCGGGTTCGTGCCTGAACTTTCACATAAGATATACGCGGGGGCCGACATCTTCCTCATGCCGTCGAAAAGCGAGCCGTGCGGGCTTTCGCAGATGACGGCACTGCGCTACGGCTGCATACCGGTCGTCCGTGAAACAGGCGGCCTAAAGGACTCCATACGCGACAGCGGCGACGGCAAGGGGTATGGCTTTACGTTCAAGTCATATACTGCGGACGACATGGCTTTCGCCGTAAAGCGCGCCATAAAAGGCTTCGGCGACAAAGCAGGCTGGACTATACTCGTAAAGCGCGCCATGGCGTGCGACTTCAGCTGGGGGCACTCGGCAAACGAATACATAAAGCTTTACCGCAGCATGATGAAAAGCAGCGGCTGAAACTTTATGCCGTTATAACGCGTTGTATCTGCCAATAATATAACTTGTACATTGAGATTTTAATGTACCTGAAAAATTTTTTAAGGGGCTTTGCGCATGCCGCTCCTGGAGGCACGATAATGGCTGACGGTGGAACTGGCGGGCCGGGCAAAATTAAAAAAGCGGCTGTCGCCCTCGTGCTGTTTATCTTTATTTTCGCGGCTGCTTTCGGAGTTTACAGGGTCGCCGGCATGATACTTGAAAATATACTTCCCGGGGGGCTTGCCGCTTCATCCTCCTCCGGCAAGTCCGAAGCTCCGTCCGAAAGCAAAACAAAAACGCTGGACAAGCCTTCTTCCGCGGGCAGCGTTTCGTCCGCAGCGGAAAAAAGCACCGCAGGCTGTGAGGAAGCCGCTGAAAAAAAGCTTGCGGGCATGTCCTTAGGCGAAAAGGTCGGGCAGATATTTATCTTTGAATGTCCAAGCTCTGGCACCGTCGGCAGCGTCAAAAGCTATGACCCGGGCGGGTACTGCTTTTCAGCCGACGACTTCAAAGACAAAAGCGCTGATGAAGTAAAGAAAACACTTGCGTCGTACCAAAACGCCGCTAAAACAAAAATGTTCCTTTGCTGCGACGAGGAGGGCGGCACCGTCGTGCGCGTGAGCTGCTTTCCTGCACTGTCGGGTGAAAAGTTCAAGTCACCGCAGGAAGTGTACGCCAAGGGCGGCATGCAGGCGGTTACAAACGACACGGTAAAAAAGGCCGTGCTTTTAAAGTCGCTCGGTTTAAACGTTAACCTTGCGCCGGTCTGCGACGTTTCCACAGACCCGTCAGACTTTATTTACGCGCGCTCTTTCGGCAAGGATGCCCAAAGCACCGCCGCTTTTGTGACGGCGTCGGTACAGGCGTATAAAAGCAAAAACATGTCGTGCGTGCTGAAGCATTTCCCCGGGTACGGCGGCAGCGGAGACACCCATAAAGGCACAGTCTACGACAGCAGGAGCATGGAAACTTTTGAGAAGTCAGATTTACTGCCATTTATCGCCGGTATAAACGAAGGCGCGCCGTGCGTCATGGTGTCGCATAACATTGTTAAAAGCATGGATGAAAAGTCCCCCGCTTCATTGTCGACCGCCGTGCACAACGTCCTTAGGGAAAAGCTTGCGTTCAAAGGCGTGATAATGACCGACGACCTTTCCATGGGTGCCGTAACAAAATATGAAAAAGGAAAAAACGCATGCGTTGAAGCTTTCAACGCCGGAAACGATATACTGCTGACCGGCGGCAGTCCGGCCGAAAGCTTCAACGCTGTTTACAAAGCTGTGAAAAACGGCAGTATAAGCGAGGAGCGTTTGGACGAATCCGTCAGGCGCATCCTTTTGTGGAAATATGAAGCGGGCATAATAACGGACGGCTGAGCCGTTTTATATTACATTGAAAGTGTGTCCGCCGCCTTTGCCGGCTTTAACGCCGAAAAATTTATTATTGACAAAACTTTAAAAATCATATAATCTTTATTATAAAGGTGATGAGGCTCACCTAAAACGCAGTAATGCTAACGGCTTCTACTCCGGGCAACCGGGGCAGAAGCTTTATTTTGCCGTAAAGGACGTATAATTTTATGAAGTTAAACCGTATTTTCATAGCCGGCTTCGGCGGTTTCCTCGGCTCGGCCCTCCGCTACATAATTTCCGCCGCCACAGTTAAGTACCTCGGTGACTTTCCTCTCGGCACGCTGATTGTAAACGTCGCCGGCGGGTTCGCCATGGGGTTCATCATGGAGGCCTGCGGCACCGGCTGGAGCCTTTCGGCCGAAGCCAAAATATTTTTGACCACCGGCATAATGGGCGGCCTTACGACGTTTTCAGCTTTCAGCTATGAAACGGTTGAATTTTTTTCCGCCGGCAGGTACTTCATGGGCACCGTAAACGCGGGGCTTAACCTCTTTGCGGCTTTGCTTGCCTGCTGGCTTGGCAAAGCGGCCGCATGCCTTTAACCGCGCCACCGGGGTACGCGGCACTTTTGCGCCCCGCCTGCTTTTTAATTAATACTTTTTGAAATTATCCGCGTCGTCCCACATTTTTTCAAACTCGCTGCTGAAATTTTCCGCTATGCCGCTGTCTTTTATTACTACGAAAACCTCGTCGTTTTTTTCTTCAGCGCTTTTCGTGTAGTTAAAGCTTCCGGTCGTAGCGGTTTTTTTATCGGCAACCGTCACTTTCAAGTGCATAAGCCCGCTGTGCGAGTCTACTTTGACCGGTATGCCGGCCTTTTTTAATTTATTGAGTACTTTTTTCTGGTATTTGTTCTGCGAAGCTTCACCGTCGGTTATAACCCTTACCTGTACTCCTTTTTTTTCAGCCGATACCAGTGCATCCGCTATCTTCGTATCGGTAAAGCTGTAAATCGCCATGTCGACTGTTTTCTCAGCGGAAGAAATCACGTCAATAAGCGCCGGCTGCGGTTCCTGCCCGTCGCGCGGGAAGTAGCAGTCAAAGTTTCCGCTGTCAACCTCGGCTTTATACGCGCTGCCGCCGGGCAGGCCGTCAAAAGAACATGAAAAGAGCGGCGCCGCCGCCAAAGCCGCTGCCGCTACAACAGCGGCGGCTTTAAGTTTTATATCCATTCCCTTAAATTTTCCCATATGTAAACAAACTCTCCAATTATTTTAAAGTATCAGGCCGTACGGTTTATCAAGTCCGCTGGTGCCAAAACACATATATTATACCCTTTAGCCGCCTTAAGGTAAAGCTCACGTTTTTCCGGACTCAAAAGCTCCGCGCGGCATATACTGTTAGGGTAATAATTTAAAAGAAAAAGGACTGAGTGCCATGCCCTATACTACAAGGGAACTTTTAGCAAGGATGATACAGTGCGAGGCCGGCGGCGAAGGCGACAACGGCATGCGCGCCGTGGCATCCGTCATAGCGAACCGCGCGCGAGTCCCGTACGGGGAGTTTTCACGCATAAACAGCGGGGGCGACTTCCGCCCCATACTCACACAGCCGGGGCAGTTTACATGCATGCAGGAAACCGTCGGCGGCGCGTATAACCCGCAGAACGTCTACAATATGAACCCGCAGGAAATACACTATGAAATCGCCGACTGGGTAATCCTCGGCAGCACGCTCGGCGCAGTAGCAAACTGCCTTTTTTACTACAACCCATACTCACCCACGTGCGCGGGCAGTTTTCCGCCGAACGGCACCGGCAGTTTCCTGACGCGCATTAACAACCACTGCTTTTACACGCCTACGCAGAAATACGCGCAGACATGAAAGGAGGCGGTATAAAATGTATTACCAGATTCCCGGTTACAGCGCTGTTTACGGCGGCAGCGACCAAAGCGGCCAAGGCGGCCAAAGCACCGTCACTCCCTCCGCGGGGCAGATAACCGGGGGAACGCAGCAGAACCCGTATATCCAAAGTACGCTTCCCACCCTGCGCACACCTTCCGCCGAAACGCCGCAGCAAAACCAAAGCCAGCAAAGCGCCCCCATAACCGACCTGACTATGCCGGCGCCCGTTACGACGGAAAGCATGCAGTACCTTAACGGCTTCCTGCGCACGCAGATAGGCAAAAGAGTGCGCATACAGTTCCTCATAGGGACAAATTCCTTTCTTGACAAGATGGGCAAACTCCTCGGGGTCGGGGCAAACTACGTGCTTTTGCAGGAGGCTATGAGCGACGACCTGCTCGTGTGCGACTTCTTCACCATAAAGTTTATCACCATTTACGAATGACGCCTTACAAAAAATCAGCCGCCGTTTTGGGCGGTTGATTTTTTATTCCCTGTACTTAAGCGTTTTCATTACCTCTTTAAGGCCGGTTTTTATAGGTACCCCATGCACCCTGCACACGCGCTTAAGGTTGTACAGCACTTCGCTGTCTTTAGTTATAATATTTACGCCGTAGTCGCATGTAAGGCTCGCCCTGAACCCAAGTTTTTTTATAACGGGATATGACTCCTTACTGACTTTGCCGTAAGGGTAAGTAAACGTGTTCGGCGCTTTGCCCGTGTGCAGTAAAATTTCATCCTGCAGCTTCCCAATATCATCAGTAAGCACCTTTTCATAATGCGCGGCCGTTTCGCCTTTATTTATCCGGCAGCCGAAACGCTTCTTAGAAATGGAATGAAGATTATACGTATGGTTCTGCAGCTCCACAAGCCCCGACGACAGCATTTCGTCTATCTGCGGCCACGTAGCGTGCGAATAATCTATATTTTCAGACGGGTATTCTGTGAAATCGTCCGTGTTTTTGCCTATGATGGAAAAAACTATTTTTACGTTATATTTTTTTAATATCGGATATACATAAACGTAATTGTTGTAATAGCCGTCGTCAAAAGTGATAATTATGGGTTTTTCAGGCAAAGTCCCCTTGCCGTCCACATAGTCTATAAGCTCTGTCATTGTTATCGCCGTGTAGCCGCAGCCGTTAAGGTATTTTATGTCGCTCTCAAACTCGTAAGGCGTAATGACGTCCTTCCGCGTTTTTGAGGGCTTGACTTCATGGTACATGAAAATCGGCACTATGACGCCGTCCGCCTTAGCCTGCGCAACGCTCAGGTCACCGGAAGCAAAAACACACGAAACAATAAGCGCGGCCGCAATTATTACCGCCGCTGCCCTTTTCCAAAAAGCCATCCGCCATAAAGCGCCTCCCGTATCGTTTATATTTTATAGTATCTGCCCTTTTGGCTTTCTTATGACAGGAGGCGCAGAACTGAAAATTTTTCTTTTATATTTTAACGTCTACCGCATCATGGAAAGCCGCTTAAAAACTTAGGGCCCGCATGTATTATATCCGCCAAAACGAATATATTAATATTTTGGCGGCTCAGCAGGAAACAGCTCAAACCGCGTAAAATATAATTCCAGCCGTAAGGGCAGTATAATATTTGAGGGAGGCCACATATTATGGGCAAACAGGCTAAAGGGAAAAGCAGCCGTAAAAAGGTAAGCGAAAACCGCAAATCGGCGCATGAAAAAGAAGTTTCCGCAAAAGGAAAGCCAATGACGCCAAAAGAAGGTGAAGACGATGACAACCCGGCTTTCTGACCGTGAAAGCTTAAAACTGATATTTTAACGAGGTGGTTAATGTTGCCTAAAAAAGGAATGAAACGTCCGGAGCAAACGCACGCCAAACCGCGTAACAGCGCCCCGCCGGTTCCGGAGATAAAAGGCAGGGCAAAGCACGGCGGCAAGAACGCCAAACCGGCACCGTGAAAGAGAGCTTTTCTCCCGCCGGTCGGGGCGGGTGTTTTTACGGCAAAAATTATCCGTCCCTTAAAAACGTATTCATATTAATGTACTAAACTGTAAGTATTGAAATATTTATTTTATTGCGGGTATAAAAAGTTACTTTTTATATTTGCATTTGCACAAAAAATATGCTATTATATATATGCGGTAGTTATTTAGCACAAAAATTTTCACTTATTAATTAACAATATGTTAATAATTTATACAACAACTGTTCCAACATAGTTAGGGTTAACGTGTTAAACTTATTACCGGTAAGTGGGAAAGGCATTGCGCCATATACGGGTCTGCGGCCTTTTCCTTTGTGCGGTGTAAAAGGAGGTCATATTTTGAGCAAATGCAAAGCGGCGGTTCTTGTTTGCGTTACCGGGCAGCGCGACTGCGACCGGCTAATCCGCGAAGGCAGGAAAATTGCCGACGAGCGCTCCGCTTCCATGCACGTGCTGTCGGTACAGCCCGTGTCGGCAGGTTTTGACGCTAACGGTAAAGAGCTTGAGTACCTGCGTCAGACAGCCAAAAGCGCAGATGCCGAAATGACGGTCTATTTCCATGACGATGCGCCGGTCATTGCGGCGGGTTTTGCAAAAAAAATAAGGGCGTGCCACATAGTGACGGGCATGCAGGAAACACAGGTTAACGGATTTGTGGAAATATTACATAAACTTCTGCCAAAACTGCAGATTACCATGGTTACCCGCGACGGAACCATCTACAATATCTGCCCGTCTGAAAGTGACGAAAAGACAGCCAAAAGGCTCGTGCCCCAGCACTAAAACCCGAATTTGATAAATTAGAAAACAATTTCCGCGTCCGGTATTTTCGCCGGGCGCGGAATGTTTTATTTACAAAGGCTTATATTGTCATTTTATAATACATAACGTATCATCTTGCGGTTACGCCCATCGGCGTCACGCACGCTTTGTCCCTGCCTGCATCAGCGCCTCGGCAAGCTGGTCAGGGCAGGACGTCGGCTTCATGCCGCAGCGTATGCCTTTTAAGCGCCTTATGACTTCGTCGGTTTTCATGCCCTTGACAAGGGCGCTTATCCCTTTGGTGTTGCCGTCGCACCCGCCTATAAATTTTACCGACTTTACGGTATCCCCGTCTACGTCTAAAATTATTTCGCGTGAGCATGTGCCGTGCGTTTTATAACGGTATTCCAAGTTATTACCCCTCTTTTACTTCAGACTAAAATAGCTTTAAATACATTTTCAGTTTACCATAACAAACAGCAAAAGTCCAGCGTGTAAAGCGCTGGGCTGATTAGGCAATATTTTACCGGCAGGTAAATTATCCTTCCGGTTTTTTAGGGCGGTATTTATGGTCGCCTATTGCGCGGAGTATAACGCCGCCTACTAAAATACCCAGGGACCATTCCTTTAGCGGTATAAGGCCAGGCAAAAGCAAAATGACAAGTAGAGCAAACAAAAGCAGAAAAAAAGCAGTATCCAGAAACCTGTAAATATAATAAAAAATACCGTTCCCGGGTTGTATGGGAAGATAGTCGCGCTCCATAAGCCCCGCCGTATGAATTTCACTCGTTACAGCCCACAGCCAAAAAAGATCATCCGCACTTTCATACGGCTGTTTTTTATAACTATTTGTATATTTGTGTTGAATAATTATGTTTTTCAACGTAATTTACACTTTCGCCTAAATATGATTGAGTTTATCTGTTTCTGTCCGATTTATCAAAGGTCGGACAGGCTTATGCACTGCGCTTAAAAACCCTGCCCGCTGTCACCATGACATTATCGCCACTCTTTGTTACTATGGCACGGGTTCTTTTCCTTCCATTCGACATAACGATGGCAGTTGGCCCATTTTCAATATCTGCCTTAATATCCTGCTGGCGCAATGCCTGTAGTAATTCATCTTTTTTCACATTACTGCCCCCTATCGTAGTAAATTGTAACATAGTATCAGCTTTAAAACAAATGGATAAAGCACACAAATCGTGCACCTTATCCACGGCCGATTGCTATTTGCAGATGTTATTTAAGCGTAACAGTTTGTGACGCACTTGCCATTGACATTTTGCCCTTAGCTACAGTAGTAACATAGGCACTACTCCAACCAACCTTTACTTTGGTTGTGCCTGACGGAATATCAAAACCACTGCAATGAACACGTACGCCGTTCTTTACATAGCCAAGTGTTTTCACATTTATATCAGGTGCAAATATCAAATGCAAAAACCAAAATAAGCATACCAGAACTAAAAACAGACATATTTTGTATTTAGGCTTTTTAAACAGTTTTTTCATAAGTTTCTTATCCTCATATTTGATTAAGGATATTTCTTTTCCCGGTAGTCAAGTGTTTTATACAGTTCCTGCATTTTTTTCGCGGCATCCTCATTACATTTAAAAGACAGCTTATTTATTTGTACAATATTTCCTCCTGTGACCGATATATTCAATGTTTGGCTTCCTGATGTATTAATCCATACAGACGTACCGGCGGGATTTGATATAGGTATTCTTGGGGTAAGATTGAGTCCATTCATGATTGAAGCAATCTTTTGTATGTCACTTTTCTTAGTAATTATTTTTTCCCTGGGCGGTGACGGAAGTGTTGCAAATTCAATTCGGTTAATTTTATCAGCGTCAAGTTTGGGTGGTTTAACAGTGACAAAAGGGATTATGCACAGCAGTATAATAGCTCCAGCAACAATGATGACTCTCTTTCGTTTTTTCTTCATAGCCAAATCCCCCCACTGATTTGTTCGCAAACAACAACTTAATTTAAGGACTTAGAAATACTTAACTAATACATCATTAATCTTTTTTAATGAATAAAGCTTACCAAAAAATTCTTTAAAGTCTTTTTTTCACTGTCGTCAAGAAGAAATAGCCTTTTGGCATGGATATGTGTAAACCGACAAAAAATAATTATATTGGAAAAGCTTTGGACGGTCAGTGATAGCGACGTAGCAAGTGCAACACCATTTATGCCCATAACCGGCACAAGCAGTAAGCTTGCGATGATATTAACAACCACACCAAGCAGAGTTGGTATAATATTAAGTTCGGGTTTGCCGAACGCGGCTATGGAATTCCCAAGTATTTTTGAGTATGATATAAAAATACATCCGATAATTAAAAATTTCAGTGGTTCAAGCAAACCTTTATACATTGGAAATACAGTAGGGACAAAAGCATACGCTATTAAAAGCAATGCAAATGCGGCTATTGTTGTAATATAGCTGACGATTTTTGAAGATATTAGCGTAATTCGCAGTTTATTTTCCCGTTTGTCCATTTCAGCGATGCGGCTCATAATAACCTGACTTACGGCATCCGGCAAAATCCAGACTTTTTGGATTATGGTAAGTGCTTTACTAAATACACCGTAATCACCGATATTGTAAGCACCCTGCACCACATAACCGCCGAAATTTGAATTTACATATGTCAGGACATTGCTTACATGCGATTTCAGACTGTACTTTATCATATTACCGGCTGTCGCATAATGTTTATCTGTTAACGATGAAGCGGCTTTCTGTGCTGCCCCTCTGTTTATAAAATACAGCGAAATTATAATCATCATAACATTAATTGCAATTATGCCAAGCACCCAAAGCAGAGCTGAAGTATATATCATAGCTATACCTATGGCGAGAAGCGTTACGAGGATTTGCTGTGTAAGATTTATTATATTGTATGACCTAAATTTATTTTCGCCCCTTAAAACTGAAGTGCAGACGCTCAAAATAAATGAACACAATCCGTAAACTACTATAAAAACAAGGTAAACCGGCGCTGTTTCTTTAAAAAACGAGCTGTTCCGGAGCAGGAATACAACACAGGCTCCAATCAATACGATGATGAACGAAATACATAACGTCAGCTTTTTTATTGACGGTTTTACGTTTTGTATTTTATATTTTGACACAAAATATATAATTGCCGCTGTCACACTAAGGCCTAATATTGTGCATAAACCTCCGCCCCACAGCTGCACTAAAGCTATCAGGCCGCTTACCTCTGGCCTAATCCGCCTTAAAATTATAAGCGTCGATAAGACTTGAATTATAGTATTAATAAGATTCGTCCCAAAAGTATTTAACGAATCCGACAGAATTACACTTCTATTCTTTTTATTCACGAAATCTTCTCCATATTTTAATTTGGGATATTATAGCACCAGCTGCTTATTTTTTCAATAATATATAAATAATCCGGGGCAAGCCATAAATTATGTGACTGCCCCGATTTTTAGCTATTACTATTTGTCGATATAACCTTGCTTAGCAATATACCGCTGATTTAAGCATCATAAGCAAATTCTGCATAAAGCGTCACATTTTTATAATTTATAGCATTATAAAAAAGATTTGCAGTATATTTAACTGCCAGGGTTCTCCCGGAATCCAACTTGGAATATTTAGGAGATGAAATGTTTAGGAGATAATCACCCATCAAATCAAATGAAGCAGTTGTATATAAATCGCAAGAGGACGGATAACTCACATGAATTCCAGTAACCGTATATGTGGCCTTAATATATATTAGATCTTCATAACCTTGACACCATTCTTTTACGGTTTTTGTAATCTTAGAAGAACGACTGGTGGACAAAGTATTAATAGATGTATTCGACGATTGCTTATTCCTTTGGTAAATGTAATCAAGTAACGTTCTCTGTTGTTTTGCTAATTCAAATGTTGTTTTTCTGTATTGTTCAATGCTAACCTTTGACGTATCAACTGGAACATACCCCAGACTTAATTTATATTCTTTATTTGCATCTTGTAAGATTTTTTCATATGCTGTTTGTTCCCTATTAGTAGTATCTGCAAACGCCGGTACACATACAACAAATGACAGCGCTAAAACCAAAACAAGGCTTACAAACTTTTTAACCTTTTTCAGCATTTTGAAAGCCTCCTTAGTTTCCTTCACTCACGTTTCATTTACATAATGTCTGGCAAACATGATTTTTTTACATTTATATGGCCATCGGTACCATCCCCTTAAAAAATTTTACTCCAAAGCGTATAATTAAAATATGTACTTGTTATTTATAGGCACTTATTAACATTATTACTATAATTTTATAATTACCTAATCCATAATATAGTAAAATTATCTATTTACATAATATAACATATGTGAATAAAAGTCAATGCTTTTTAATAATTTTACAAAGTAAAATAAAATTTATGCCGTCAAACGCAAAAAGGCAGCCGCACTTTCATACGGCTGCTTTTTATAACTATTTGTATATATTTGTCGTAAAATTACATTCTTGATGATTATTTGCCGTTTCCGGCGCCTTCATCTTTTATGGCTTCTTCAAGCGTATGCCAGCCGAGTACGGCGCATTTAACGCGCGCGGGCATATGAGCTATGTCTTTAAGGGCGACGGCGTCTTCGAGCGGCTCGAGTTTTTCCTCGTCGGTTATCTCATTTTTTATCATGCCGAAAAAGGTATCGGCGAGCTTTTCAGCCTCTTGTGTTGTTTTCCCTTTTATGACGTCTACCATCATTGAAGCGGAAGCCTGCGAAATGGCGCACCCTATGCCTGTAAAAGCCGCGTCCTCAATAACGCCGTTTTTTTCGCGCAGTTCAAGGGCTATCTCGTCGCCGCAGCTGGGGTTGACACCTTTTTTTATTACAGTCGGGTTTTCTATATGGTGCTTATTCCGGCCGGAGTTGTTGTGTTCTGTTATTATTTCAGTGTAAAGCTGTTCAATCCCCAAGGCCGAGCCACCCCCTTACTTTCTTAAGGCTTTTGGCTAAAGCATCTATATCTTCTTTTGTATTATAAAAATAAAGGCTTGCGCGGCACGTGGCGTTGACGCCAAGGTAGTGCATTAGCGGCTGTGCGCAGTGGTGGCCGGCACGTATGGCGACGTTGTCAGTGTCAAGTATAGTCGCTACGTCATGCGGGTGTACCCCGTCAACGTTGAAAGAAATCACCCCGCAGCGCTCTTTCGCGCTCTTGGCGTCACCGTAAACAGTTACGTGCGGCAGCTCCGCAAACCTGCCGAGCGCGTAAGATAAAAGTCCATCCTCGGTTTTGCCGATATTTTCATATCCTACATTTTCAATATACTTAATAGCTGCGCCGAGGCCGACGGCGCCGCCGACGTTCTGCGTACCGGCTTCAAACTTCTGCGGCAGCGGCGCGAAAGTCGCCCCGTTTTCGTCCACATACTCTATCATCTCGCCGCCGGTCAGAAAAGGCGGCATTTTTTCGAGCAGTTCCCCTTTACCGTACAAAACGCCTATACCCATCGGGGCAAGCATTTTATGGCCGGAAAAAGCTATGAAATCCGCACCGAGCCCTTTCACGTCTATTTTATAGTGCGGTATGCTCTGCGCGCAGTCAAGTACTACGGCAGCACCTACGGAGTGCGCTTTTTCCACAATTTTTTTTACAGGGTTTACTGTGCCGAGGACATTTGAAACATGCGCTATGGCTACAAGCCTGGTTTTACCGGTTATCTTGCTGTTTATCTCTTCATCTGTAAGGCGCCCCGACTTGTCAGGGTACATATAGCGGAGTTTTGCGCCTTTTGCCTTTGAAACCATCTGCCACGGCAGTATGTTGCTGTGGTGCTCCGACACCGGCAGCACTATCTCGTCGCCCTCATGCAGGAAGTTAAGCCCGTAGCTGTAGGCGACAAGGTTGAGCGCTTCCGTCGCGTTGCGCGTGAAGATTATCTCACTGTCTTTTTCAGCACCTATAAACTCCCCTACAGCGTGCCGCGCGTCCTCGTACATC
>ENA-UOOM01003137-UOOM01003137.1-fermentation-metagenome-genome-assembly--contig:-NODE-3137-length-12468-cov-11.082169_pt1 | contig 12468 bp, 16 predicted proteins | sample MGYA00245781_ERZ724031 | MGnify/ENA primary metagenome ERZ724031 (study PRJEB28704, sample SAMN03018317) | fermentation metagenome | biome: anthropogenic terrestrial biome; feature: soil... | reverse complement strand
GAGGGCAAGCTATCGCCTGCCCTTGTGCTGTTGCCTGAGCAGAATAGGGCGTCTTGAGAATAAGGAATAGTCGAATGTTTTAGGCCGGTCTGGTAGTTTAAAGCCGTCCAGCGGCCATAATGCCGGGTTGTGTTTTTCTCCGCCATGTCTAACTTCAATATGCCAATGCGTTCCCGTTACTCGGCCAGTTTTTCCCATCCCGCCAATGTTTTTACCTGGGTTAATTATTTCATCCATTGCTACTTTTATATCTTTCAGGTGTGCTATGAATATTTCGTACTTTTCAGCTAAAAGCCCCAACAGTACAAAATTACCATAGCTACTCGAGTAACCACAATTTGATACAATGGCTCTCCGGGGGCATAATGTAGGAAATCCTTCTGCCTCCCCTGCTATGTCTATAGCCGGATGAAACTGCTCTTCGCCTGTTATGGGGTGGATACGTAATCCATAGGGGCTAGTAACATGTAAATTACTGCTTAGGCTTAAAAAGTAATCTTTTACAGTCATACTACTTTTAAACCACTATCAAAAATCTGATTAATTTTTGTTACTGCCCAAACAGGTACAGAGCCATCAGTTTCAATATTACAATTTCTTGTTTCTAGGTATCCGCCCTTGCTGGGGAAGTTGGTCAGCATTATACGTTCTTGGGGGTAACCCTTTTCTGTATGCACAATTTGCTCATTCTCAACCCGCGATTTTTTTGTTACAATATAAAAATAGTCTGTGTACCTATAGGCTAAAGCACTACCCAAAAAGGCAGGAGGATTGCTATAACTTGTTCCGGCATCTTTAATCTGGGCTTGTCTACTTATCAAGTTTTTAGCCCCCATTAGCATCATGCCACCGCCTGCCAGACTACCTGCACCAGTTGCAGTCAGAGCGGCGCCGCCGGCGATAGTTGCTACGTCACCTATAAGCGCGGTTGATAGAGCGTTTTGGTTCTGGGATATATATGTTTCTTCGGGGTTCCCTATGATGGGGATGGTGTTAACACTTCCGCCACGTATGGAGTAACCATAGGCCCGGTCGTTTTCGTCCACCAGTTGGTAGTTTACCAAGCCTGTAAAAACATCAATATCCCTCCGCAAATATACGTAATCAAATTGCAGTAGTTCAATGGGTACCTGTAGTACCCCTGCTGTGGGAATAACAATAGTAAAACTACTATCTACTTTGGTTAAACCTTCGGGGGTACTTATCAATTTCGTATAACCAAAACGGTCACTTTGGCGCCCGCTAGACGGTAATTTTCCCCATCCTTCTGCATAGTAACCTTCATTATTAATAGGGAGTACACTTGAGGTTAGCTCTGTAGTGTCTATCCATGGAATACTGTAAGCAGTCACAATTAAATAAGGGTCGAATTCTCGGCACAATGCAAAAAATTGGTCAATTGGACTAGTTCCTAACGGATTTCTAACATCATATTCTTTGAGATAAAAGTCATAAAGGGTAGGATGAACGGGGGTATTGCTTGTTGCATAGTCTTCCCCCACCGCGTCTTGCGGGTGGGCTTGTACTACCAGGACCCTACTGTTTGGATGGCCAAAATTGGCCTGGGTTATGGTAATTTCGGGGTATGGGCTACCCCCCCCCAAAAGTTCGTCATAGAGTAATGTTGGGGTGCTATTGCGGGCGACATACTGGCAACCCAGAGTAATTTTATCTTTGTACGTCCTTAACGGGTCGACATGATAAATAATTCTAAAATGGTGTTCGCCTGCAACGTGTTCTAGGCGGTCAATGTAAGCGTAAAAAGTAAAATTCTGGTTCGTAATCCCCAAATAATTAGCCTGGGTTAGTGTGTTAAAATCTATTCCCACATCAATATAGCCCGATTCAAGGCCCAGATTCCGGGGGGTTACTGTGAAGGGGGCGCCAATGGGGGTAATTGTTTCGCTATATTTTGGGTAATAGCAAGGGTTTTTATACAGCTGTAATTCTAACAGGCCATCCATTTTATCGCCTCCTAGTTGGATTAAGGGGGAGGGAAAACCCCTCCCCTTAGTCTAGGAAAAATGCCACGAAATTTTCAAAGGGGCTACATGCGTAATAATCTTCGCATGTCACAAAAATATTGTAGTACAGCCCTCGGGCATTTTCGCTGTTAGTGCTAATAAGCGTTTTATTGTAAATTTTAACCATGTTTGGATGATACAACAACGCCACGCACGGTGCTTCATCGCCTAATTCACCTTTAACGGATATATCCTCGGGGGTAACTAGTTCTGGGGTTGCAGTTGCCCCGATGGAATACCAGCAGTCAATAAGGTCTACAGCTCCAACAATGTCCAGCTTGTCAGAGTTAAAAGCCCAGGCCAGCAAGTTGGTGTCCAGGTCGGCCTGCACATCTTCCAACAATAGCAATCGCTGTTCATTTTTGGGGTTCCAGGTTGTCACGCCAGCAGGATTAAAGTCAGTCCTAGGTTTGGTAAGCCTCCGGGCGTATTTTTGGATTCGATTAGCCATAAATTTCAGGAAATCTTTGCTACTTAGGGCCTCGTCAATTGTGGTAAATTGGTCATCTGCGGCGATATTATTAACACTGTAATAATCAGTTAATAGATGTATATCGCCTGCCCACTCACCATCTATTTTGCATTGCTCAATTTGCCTGGCTAGCAGGGCAATAGTCATGCGATAATCGTCAAAAGATTGTCCATTATTTAGACTGGTCATAATACTGGCAATTAACCGAGATACGCCGTCCTCATTGTAAAAAGCCCTTTTTAGGTCATTTTGGTGGACAGTGACGGGGTATTGTTTAGCATACAATGTGCTGTAATAAGCAGTTTTTGCGATGGGTTTATGGATCTCGAAGGGATCAGGGTAACTTTCATCGCCGGTTCTGGTGCCAGTCAGATATTCTTTTGCCTTAGCCATCTCAATGAAAATATCCTCAATAGTTTGCCCGAATTCAAGTTTCCCTTTACGCAGGTCAATCAGGGGGTTAACAAATTCCCTGTCATTGAAAAGCTGTAAAGCGACTTTGTTCATTAACGCAGTCAAAAATTCATTGAGGATTGGGCCGGGGTTTTGTAAGACTGATTCTCCCACTTCCTGGATATTAGAGGCCGTAGCCAGCGGGACAGTTTCCTGATAAGCACTAGTTGCAGTTGCCCGGATTGCATTTAAAATGGTTACGGTGCTAGGGGTTTGGTCTTCGCTCATTTAAATTTCCTCCTTCATGTAATTTTTTAATGCTTCAACAGCATCACCAATGGTTGTCTTCGCCGCCGGGTCAGGTTCTGGCTCGGGCTCGGGGTCAAGCACCGGTATCATGGCAATAGCTTTACGGTAATTTTCCTGGAGTTTGCCAATTTGCTCAGTCTGTGCTGATATGGTATTCTCCAGTTCTTCTGCCATAGTTATTGCCTGGGCCAACGGGGTCAAATCCTCGGGGTTCTCCTTGAGTGCCTTTAAAATACTAGCTAATGTAGGCAGTTTTCTCACTCCTTATCTTATAGTCCTTAACAAAAATACTACCTCATGTAACGCCTGGTAACTTTTCAAGCTGTCATAAAATACCTGGTTTTCATCCACCGCCTTCCTAAATAAAAGCATAAATGGCATATTTCTAACTCGCCTGATATTAACATTATTCGGTTTATTGTCGGCCAGGGTCATGGCCACCATTTTATTTTTTGGAACATGCCCGCCGCTGGTGACATAATATTGCCCGTTATCCCAGTCGGCCCATATCCTATAGGTTTTCCCCTGATAAACTAGCCCAAAATGTAATTCCGCTGTATCTGGTTTTTTGCCTATAAAGTCATACTTGTCTTGGTGAAATTCCGAGGAATAGGCATGTCGGTTAAAATCAGTTCCTTCCGTTAACCGGTAAATTGCTGTTTCCTTTTTTGCGGCCCGGTAACCAGCATCTTGCCAGATACATACCATAACATCACGATTAAAACGGGTGTATTTCCTGGGCTTTTCGGGCAGGTTTACTCCATACCGAAGGAAATAAATGTTTGCCCTGGAGAAGGTATTTGCCAAAAACAAAACTCTAGTTTCATTTCTCAAGCGGTCGACGGTTTCATATAGGTTTTCAAAAATTTCACATTCCTGGTCACCATGTCCCAGGTATCGGGAGGTTATGCCGTCCACCATAAATTCTTCAAATATAATCCACTTAACCAAAGGATAGGGAATTGATTTCCTTTTCATGCTGGTGCTGAGCGCCACGCAATGCCCCATGACTTTACCGCCACAATACAGGGTATCGCCTTTTGCCTCCAGGGGGTCATCCGGGAATTTTCCTTCTTTTTTTAGTGCCGCAAAAAGATGAGGTCTAACATCGTCTAGTTCCCGTTCTGTCCGCCGCAAATAGATAAACTGTTCACCTGTCTTTAAAAACCTATTGACTACAAATTCCAAAGTCCCGAAGGACTTACCACCTCCTCGGTCCCCAACAACAAAGTTAAAAGTGCAATTATATGTAAGCATTTGCTGAGGGGAAAACCAATTTATTTTTGTCATGTAAATCACCTACAGTATATTTTTAATGTCTGTTAGAATATCCTCCAGCCTTTGCAGTCTTTCCTCCAGGTTTTGGTCTGGTGTCTGTTTGGGGTTTTCAACATAAAGCAAAGTACCAATTTGTAATGACTTGTCCTCTGCAGGGGTCCTCCCGTTCCACTCCCTGAGTTCTTGGACAGTCACATTAAAACGTGTAGCTATTTTGTAGAGGGTGTCACCTGCCACCACACGGTAAGTTTTTGCCATTCCTAAATCCTCCCAATAAATGTATTTAGCCGGGTCCCCCCAATACTTACTGCCACTAACACCACCAGGCAGGTTAATTTGGTAATGCACATGGGGGCCTGTAACCTTCCCGGTCCTTCCGTTGGTTCCAATAATGTCACCACGTTTGACAGTTACTCCTGCCTTAACTAATTGGTCCAAGTGTGCAAATAAATGACCGTAGCCCCTGGGGTCCTCTACCCTAACGAGGTTCCCCCACCCTGAATAAAATTTCGCATGAGTCACAATCCCCCCTGTGGGAGTTTTGACGGGTTTACCTACCGGAAACCCCCCAAAATCAATGCCTGTATGCATTTTCTCAACTTTGTCTATAGGGTGAACTCTCATGCCAAAAGGTGAAGTAACCTTCCACCCTAGGTCAGTAAACCATTTAATGCAGTCCATCGGGTTCACCTCCCAGCTTTTGCAATGTCCGTTTAAAAATTTCTGGTAACGGTATAAAACTACCTAAGTTTTCACAGATACTGATACATTCATTCCATATATAATAAGTGATTACTATTTCCCGCATAGGTCCAAGGCCCAGCATTGATTCCAATATGTTTGCTAAAGCTACTGCAACAAAAATTCCTAATTTTCTAGCCCCGCCATTAAAGCTAATACTACTATTTAATTTACCCTCGGCAATTGCCCTAGTAACACCACTAATAATATCAAGCAGTATTACGATTGCTAATGCTTGTAATGACATATCCCAGCCCCCCATCATCCAGGTAATTACTCCGATTAATACTGCAAAATAAGCCTTAATTTTCATTCTTTTCACCACCTTTCTATTATGTTGTTAGTTGGATATACCCCCAACCGCTGTTTAGTTTAACATAAATACGGTTGTTTGCAGTGCAAAATACTGCTGTGCCTGCTGGGGGTGTTGCACTAGTTGGTATAGTGCCCGATATACTCCATGGTGTAAAACCCTTGGTTATATAGCTATCACTAGCCTTAAAGGGGCCTGTTAGTACGCCATTATTCTCTATTTTTTTTCCACTCGCTAAAATTAATTCTGTTACGGTTGTACGCCCTACCCCATCAACATTAAAGGTTGTTTCCCTGTTTGCATTTTGTACTGCCAGAACATTATCGGTACCAGATGACGTTGAATATAACTCCACTAAGGCATTCTGCAACGGAAATTCCGGGTTTGCGTTTGGGTTGCCCCTAACAAGTAGCCCCCCACTCCGAATTAAACTTAAACCCAAATCCAACATATCCCGGCCGTAAATATGATTTCGGGACCCCTCATCCTCAATAGTTTCGTCTGCACTTACAGTTGTAGGCAAGTAAGGGTATATCATCTGGTTGTATATACTATCTGGGCCAAAGTGTATAGTTTTAAAGTCCCCATTATTATGTTCCAGTCTGGGGTTATAAAAATGGGTATACCGGCCATTACAGTAAATCAAGGTCCCGCCACCTACTGCCTCTAAACAAGGTGAGTAAAAACTATTATTGTTCATAGTCCTTAAAGGGATATAAATATGGTGTCTGGCATAGTCGACTATTGAAGAATTCCAATAAAACCTACCGCCAAAAAATGTATTTTCATTTACCCACCCGGTGCCTGTGCCCACCAATTGCAAATTCTTTTTTCCATTTCCTAGCCTGAGAATAGTTATTTTATTGTAGGCACAACCGTTGTCATTTCCTTCCATAACCAGATTATTTGTAAAGTCAATAATATCTACTGTAAGGTGTCCGCCATTTAGATTTAAAAGTTTTAAGCCAGTACTACCAATACTCCAGTTTCTTATTTCTCGCTTAACCCTTACAATACCAGTCACGTTAAAAGTTGGCTCTAGTTTCCCAATAGTTAACGCAGTTCCCTCAGCCCCCGCCAGCTGTATCAGCCAGCCCCGGCAATCTAAATGTATGTCACTTTTATCAAAAATTAAGTTGGTAATATAGTAATCGCCCCGAATTATTAGCGTGTCGCCCGGTTCTAGGTCGGCATATGCCCGCTCAATTCGCCCTGTGTCGTCAGTTTCCCCTGCCAGTCTGGGATAGTCCTCAGCATTTACCGTTTTATATCTCACATTGTTTAACTTTTCATTGACAAGATTTAAACTTTCACCCAAATCAGTAACCTGATTTGTTATAATCGGCAATTCATCTTCAACGGTGTCCAGTCTGGATTCTAACCCTTCTGACAAAATAATTTCCAGAATTCCGTCGTCTTTCCATTGTTGCAGGACACTCCTAACAGTCCCTTGCAGGTTAGTGTCAAAGGACCCAATAAATTCTGCCTGCTTTTCTTCCCATTCGTTTATTATGTCTACCCCTTCATTAACAGTTGTAAGCCAGGAGCATAGGGCCTCAAAAATGGTGTAGCCGTGTGGATAGGCCGTCCAATAGTCACGCCATTGCGGGGGTATGTCCAGGGGTTTAAATTTTGTCATTTTTTAGCCTCCTTAATATACCAAGATAAATAATGTCTTTAGTTCAGCCAATATCATTTGCCCAATTCGTAGTAGTGTTTCCCTATGCTTTTTTACTAGGTCAGGATAGGGAATTCCTGTAAAGCCTTCAATGATTTTTTGCTGGTTGCGCTTCAAGTTGTCACTCCGGGTTTGTATTGATTGCCCTGTAGTGTGCTGGTGCCCGCTTAGTATGTCAGTCATGGGGTTGACATTTTGGGGGTAATCACTGGATTTTGTTTCGCCTGTTGCTTTGCTTTCGGTTGCCTGGGTGCCGGTATTGATATCTTCTGCTGTTTCGTGCAGCCGCTGGGTAACCAAGGGGTCAGCATCGTATAGTGTAGTTGCATATAGCTGGTCATAATACGGCATAATTGTATTCATTTTTGTTCTAAATTCATGCAAAAACCTGTCAGGGGTTTCTTGTGCTATTTCGTCAAAATAAAAGCGGTTTATTATAAGCTGTTCTAGATACTCCCTAAAATTGGCATCACTACAGGGGTAATCAAAATCGAAAAGATTAAAATTCGTCATCTCCAGGAGTTTCCTCAATTCGATTGTCACCCTGGCCATTTTCTTCCTCCTTCCTTACTGTAACTGTAATATCCAGCCCGAATAGTTTTTTAATTTCTTCGCAGGCCCTTTCCCGTTGTGCCAACATTACTGCTAGGGCTGTTTCTCTTGCCTGTTCATTGCTATTTACTTCATCTGTTAAAAGTCTTTCCGCTTTGTCAGCTCCTGGGGTTTGTATACCCACTGTTTCCCTAAATTTTGCCCGCACTTCGTTAAAAGTATCAAGGAGCTTGTCCAAATAAAAGTCTTGCCTTATATCGGTCACCTGGGCCAGGCCCTGGTCACCTAACATCGCTTGGTCAACAATCACGAAAGGTTTACCTGTAATAATTTCATCATACATTTTTTCGATTGTTAATTTTAGATTTTTATCGCCAACACGAAAAATTGCAGGGGCATTTTGCCAAATTGTATTAGTGTCAAATGCCTGGATTAGCAAGGCCATTCTACGTGCCCAAAATTCTACAATATCTATTAAGGATTCTCCCCCCGGCATATTATTTATTACCACACACATGCTGGCAGGGTCAAGGTTAAGGGACGGGGTATAGCAGTAAGCAATTTTCCGTTTACGGTTTACCTTGTGCCCTTCCTGGTTAGGAGTTGTTGCCATAGCTTCAAGGGGTTGCTGGTATACATTATGTCCCATTACACTACAAGGCAAAGCCATATAGCCAAAAGTTTCAGGTTCGGTGAAAAACATAACTCTGCCGCCACGCACAAGCTGTTTTTCCAGATAATCTGCTGGGATTCCTTCCGGCAAGCCTTCCCACTCAAACAAGTTAGATACTTCCCGGAAAAGCTGTTCTCTGAAAAAATTTACTTTATCATCTAAAAAATCTATAATTGGCCTTTTTCTAACCATCTTATTGCCTCCCTTGTATATGTATTGGCGGGACTTATGCCGGTCTGGCGGCCCGCCACGATTGAGGGGTATAACTCCCGGCCTACGGCAGGGGTGTCCGCCACCTGTGTTAAGTGCTTGGCCCGCTTCTGGCGGGGGCTGTCCACGCACTCTGGCAGGTCGGGCAGTTGCCCTCCAGGTATATTATACCAAGAGCCAAATAAATTGTCAAGCAATTTTATAATATTTAATTACTTGCATAGCTTGCAGGGGTGTGTTATAATCAGGTTAGGAGGTGATAAAATGAATAAAATATCTGCTGTCGAACTTGCAAAAGCGTTGCATGTCAGTCATACCACAGTCTATAATTGGATTAAAAAAGGTTGCCCACATACCAGTCATAGGCATGGCCTGCGGGAAATCAAAAAATTTGACATCGAGGAAGTTAAAAAATGGATAATTAATCAGGAGGTTTAAAAATGTATCGATTAACCCCAAAACAAAAGGAAGTATTGGAAAAATTAACCGACAAAATTAATAAAAGGATTACAAGAGCAGAGGCCAAATTCCGGGGGGCTGGGTTGGATATACTCCCCCAAGACATAGCCGGAGAATACCAGGTCAGAGAACAATGGGAAACCAAAAGCAAGCCGCTGTCGAGGTCTACACAGTTTGCCAGCAGGGAAGAATACATGGCCAGAATTAAACATCTGCGGGACTTGGAGGAACTGCAAACTACCACTGAATATACGCAGGTCGGACGGGTTAAAATCTCGAGGGCCATTGATACTTCCCTGGGCGCCGAAGCTCCCCCCAAAGTAAAAAACAAATTGGCCCGTATGAGTGCCACCCAATTGGCGGAATTTTGGCAATTATACAGCGAAAAAGCGGCCCATATGGGGATTAGGTATTCATCATTAAAAGCCATGACTGAATCCCTGGAAGATTTTTACGGGGAAGATATTGATTATTTAATGGAAGGGTAACACATGGCTAGTCGGGGTAAAACGGCCCAAAAGTCACAAATGTATGTGGGGGATTTTGAAACATGTGACGCCTGGGCCCCGGCCGGAGAGGAGATACCAAACCAGAGGGTCTGGTTAGCAGGATTATTACAGTTAGATTCAAAAGAATTTAAATATTTCTCCTCTCTTGATAGCTTTATGACATTTGTTCTGGGGAGAGGAGATAACAAAAACAGGGAAATAGCTTTCCATAACTTAAAATTTGACGGGTCATATATAGTGCCTTGGCTATTACACAAAGGATTTACAGTTGCGGAGGGGAAACCAGAAAAAGGACAATTTTCCTGCCTGATAGACGATAGAAATAATTGGTATAATATAACAGTGCAGGTCACTAGCAAACAACGGGTTATATTTTGGGATTCCTTAAAACTTTTTCCCCTCCCCCTGGAATACCTGCATACTCTGTATGATACCCCTTCCCGTAAAATCGCCGAAGGAGAAGAATTTTATAATGAAGTAAGACTGGAAGGCCACACACCAACGGAAAAAGAATTAAATTACCTTTACTATGATTTAAAGGTTTTGGAGGAAACCTTGTGCGAACACATAAAATTATATGGGATAAGGTTTAAAAAAACACAGGCCAGCCAGGCATTTAGAAATTTTACCGAAGCCTTCCCCCACTGGAAAAAACGTTTCCCACCGCTAGAAGATGAAACCGACAAAATAATTAGGCCAGCATACTGGGGAGGGATTGCCCATGTTATGCCTAAATACCAAGGTAAAAATTGCTGGGGGGGGGTAAGTGTATACGATATCAATTCCAGCTATCCTTTCCAGTTAGCAACAAAAAAATTGCCGTATGGCCCTATGCTTTTTCTACTTGACGGCAAGCCTCCCGACATGTCCAAATTTTGGGTTGCAGAAGTCATTTGCAAATTTGTTGCCAAACCCAATTGCTTGCCATGCATACCAAAAAGAGCAATTCGGGAGCCGGCCATATTTGATACACCGGACAAATGGATTAGCGATAGCAGGGGAATAGTTAAAATAATCATAAGCTGTATTGATTATTTGACTATTCAGGAAAGTTACAATTTTGAGGTTATCCGCTGGGGTTGGTCTTGCCATTGGGCATGGAAAGTGCATGGAGAAGTTGCCGCATTTATTCACCAAAATGACAAAATTAAAGTCACATGTAGGCAGGAGGCCAAAACGGAAAAAAATCCAGAAAAGAAAAGACAGTTATTAATACAAGCAAATAGAGCAAAAATTGATTCAAATTCTTTTTATGGGAAATTCGGCGAAGCAATTGAAAAAGTCGGAAAACTCCCAGAGCTTGTAAATGGGGAAGTCATATACTCCATGGGGAGAAAAGAAATACAGAGTAAACATGCCCGGAAATTCCTGCCTGTTGCAATAGCTGTCACCGCCTGGGGCAGGAAGCAGTTGGTTCACCTAGCTAATTTATTGGGCAAGGATTTCATTTATTGTGATACCGATTCCGTTCATTTTTTTACCAGGGGAATGGACAAGCTGTCCGCTGTTGAAACTCACCCCACAAAACTGGGGGCCTGGAGCAAAGACGGGGAATTTTTTTGGGGGAGATACCTAAGAGCAAAATGTTATATGGAAGGAAATCCAGGACTGGGGCATTATGAGGTCACCGTTGCCGGCCTGCCCGCTGATAAAGGGACAGGTTATGGGTCAAAGGTTCGTTCTTGTTGTGACTTTGATAATTTCCACATAGGTCTAATAATCCCAGGGGGCAACGGGAAACTAAGGAGTATCAGGACACCCACCGGAATTAAGCTGGTGCCAGTAGACTTCGAAATCCAGGAACATGACACTTTAGCAAATGGGAGATGGTAATTATCTGAAAATAAAAACTTTAATTTAAGGGGTTGACAAACTTTAAGACATATTATATACTATAGATAGAAAGGGGTTGCAAAAAATGAAAATTGACCATAAGGAAGTTATTAGTAGCGTAAGCATTATGGCCGCTGATTACACTGAAAGACTGGAGGCGATATTAGACAGGGAACAATTGACGACGGAGGATTTAAACTACGCTATGTGTCACCTGCAGTGGTTGGAAGGTCTATCCTACACGCTAAGGCATTTAAGGATATGGCATGGGATCGAGGAGGTTTACCCTGACTACATGACCGAAGAAAAAAAGATTAATAAGGTGATAGCAAAGTATAGGGAACAAATCCTTAAACAGTGTTAAACAGGCCAGGGGGGCGCCAAAGCCCCCCACCACCCTAAAAAGGAGGGAATAAAATGGAAATGACTACCGACAATTACCGGATTTCAATGCATGACATTATCACTAGTTGCCTGGCCGAGGCCGAAATTGACAGCATTTGTGCCACGGAGGCCATAGACAAACGTACGCGCGCCTACCATATGGACAGACTATGCTTCACCCACTACACTTTAAACCACATAATCCGTGAGCATGTTAACCCGATATATGCCCCTGCGGTATATAGCGAGAGCAAAGCGGCCGCAAGGCAAATCAGAAAATTAATTGAAGATTGTATGAGGGAGGAATATTAAAGTGAAATATGGATTAGTATGTATGGGTAAAGTAAGGGTGTTCAGTAAGGACAAGCAGGTCACTATAAAGAAGAAAAAGGTAAATATAACCGATTACTGGTTCAATGTCGCGCATAAAGATGAAGCGGGTGAATGGGAAACAAAAAGCATGAATCTTCTTTTCCGGCGTGCCGATGCCAAGCCCGAACACAATACCAACATTATCATTGTAAAAGCCTTCCCAGTAATTACTGGAAATGCTGAATGGAAAAGAATTGCTCTCTTCGTAGACGAGTGGGAATACCCCAACGATGAAGAAGAGGAATAGGAGGGGATAACCCCTCCTTTT
>ENA-UOOM01003136-UOOM01003136.1-fermentation-metagenome-genome-assembly--contig:-NODE-3136-length-12471-cov-4.257329_pt1 | contig 12471 bp, 9 predicted proteins | sample MGYA00245781_ERZ724031 | MGnify/ENA primary metagenome ERZ724031 (study PRJEB28704, sample SAMN03018317) | fermentation metagenome | biome: anthropogenic terrestrial biome; feature: soil; material... | reverse complement strand
TTTTCATCCGAAATCGTCTGATCCTCCCGCTTTTCTTCCTGGGTATGAAGATAGCGGTAATAATAATTCCGGATGGTATTCGCCTTCAGTCCGGATCGTCGGGCAATTGCCTCAAATGCGCGAATAATCGGCATTCTCCGTTCCTTTGCCTTTCCGACTTCTTCCTTCATGATCGACATCAGTTCCGGCTGCAGTTCCTGCTTTTCACCCATCGTATTGTCTTCATGCAGAGCTTGTTCCTTGGACATATTTTTTCCTCCTTCGCATTATTCCAATGCTTCCATAATATTCTAGGTATATTATTCTCCATAATGGAATTGTTTATTCCTGCATATATAAAGATTTCATCATATATCTGTCATTGCATAAAAAAAGGCAAGGATCCCTCCTTGCCATAACAATAATCCATGCCATTATTTATCCATTTAATATTGCAGATCAAAAGCAGATGACGTTGAAGCTTCCGGCCTTATTCCTTGCTCTCCGTTGCCTTGTGCTTTTTCCGGGACAGAAGCGGAAACTTGCCGGAACCTTTTGTCAGGTAAACCAATGCTCCGATAATCAATACACACACCAGAACAACTACGACCAGGACAACCCAAAGCAGGGTACCCTTGCCGGACAGACCGCCCTTTTTCACTTTAACGGTCAGTGGCTCGCTTTTCACCGTAAACTTTTCCCCATCCTCGTCCGTCCCGTTGACTTCCATGAAAAAGTCTTCCGTCTTCTCCACACGGAAGGTCGTCACCGGGATCGTTTTCTTTTCCCCCGGATTCAGGACAGACAGGTTGTCAATGACCATCCTGCGGTCCATGAGAGTCAATACCAGGTTGTACAGGGGCTCTGTTCCCGTATTCTCAATCACGCATTTCAATTCCACGGTGCCGGATTTACTCAGGGAAGTTTTTTTCGAAGTCAGCCGGACGGACAAATTTTGGCTCAATTCGCCGCCTCCGATGAGAAGCTCCAGTTCAGACGCCTCATAACTGTAATTTTCATTGGTCACGGCATCCTTTGCTCTCAGAGTGGCCCTGCTGACGGCATCTTTTTCAATGGTCAGCTCCTTGTCGGTATGCACTTCCTGCCCGGCTTCAATCTGTTCAAATGTGTCGATTTCCCCGAAATCAGGCTCCTCCAGAACAACATCCTTCAAATCCACATTTCCGGTATTGCGGATCACATATTCCAGGACAAAAGGCTCTCCCGCAGTTATATTTTCCGGCACCACAAAACGTTCAATCTCCACCTGCGGCTGCAGCCGATCCATATGAACATCACAGGAAGACTGGATCAGCTGATTGGTGTCCTCAACCCGGGCCTGTGCCGTCAGGTGATAGGTTTTATCCGGTTTGACGGTCCCGGTAAAGCTTGCGGAAGTTTCTTCACCGGGCAGAAGCTGCTCCAGGGTATAAAATACCTTTTGATTCCAGTCCAGACACTCCAGATTCTTCAAGGCGGTATTGCCCGTATTCTTTATTTTCAGCTTGAAAGTGACGGATTCCTTCCCCGGCCCGGGTATGAGCTTTTTATTCGGCTTGCCGGCAATGTTCAGGGACGACACCGGCGCTTCCTGCTTTATTGGAATCTTCAGGCCTGTGTCAAAGGTTTTCCGTAGCTTTCCTCCCGATCCCAGGGGATCGTCATACTCTATTATAATATTTCCATTGGTTTCCTTATCCAGAGGAACCGTCGTTTCCACCGCTTTCCTTTCTCCGGGTGCAAGCGCATTGATGGTGCCCAATGTCTTTCCGAGATCGCTGTCCATAACCGACAGATTTTTCAGTGTAACATTTGCCCCGGACTGCACTTCCACCTTCAGGGCAGTCTGCTCACCTTTGAAAACCGGTCCCTGCTGTGAGGAGGAATACGTCACATTCATACTGTCATTGATCGTTAGAAACGAGGCCTGCCCTGTTGCTTCCTGCTCCTGTTGGTCCTCTGCCCCTGCATAACGGATGCGGCACGTAATGTTGCCCGTATCTTTGCCTGCCTCTGCGGTAAAATTCCTGCCGGAAAAGGACAGGCTTTCTCCCGGTCCGATTTCCTTCCCGCCCAAATCGATGGAAAAGTCCCCGCCCGGCACGCTTTCCACAGCACTTACGATCCGAATGCCCTGTGCACTTTTATTCTGAACCAGATATGCTCCGCGGCAAGTTCCACTGGGTGATATAAAGAGCTTTCCACCTGCATTGGATATATTACCGGTTATTTCGGCGGAAACCACCACATCGCCGTCTGCGTGAACCGTACCGGTCACGGCGGAAAACGAAACAACGAAAAAAATCATGCAAAGCAACAGACTGATCATTCGTTTTCTCACTGCAATTCCCCCAAACCTTGTTTTCTAATGCCAATCATTCTTATTTCCATTCGTTTTGTTTCATGACAACTTATTATATCACAAGCCCGCCTTCAAGAAAAAGGGAAGGCCGCAGGCACTGTTTACAAAACGCTTAATTCTTTTCAAACTTTTCGTTACATATGCAATCCTGATGGTGTCCTGAGGAATGATTTCCCGGAATTCTCCGCATACTATCCAAAACCGATAAAAAATGGAGGCTCTCGGAATATGGGGAAAGGAAAATACGGTTTCGATAAGGCAAAGAAAGATGGCGTCCCTGTCCTGGGAAAACTGGCCGCCCTGGGAGCGATCGGAGCACTGGGCGCAATGGGGATCAAATCATTGAGCCGGTTTGCAGTAAACCAGGCAAGCGACAGCTTTTTGAAAAAAATCACCAGCGAGGAATATGATCAGAATCTTTATGAAGTCGTTTCTTCCACCCTGCGGATCCGCCCGCAGGTGATACTGGAAACAGAGCTCCGGGCTGAAACCGGAAAACTGCTGGAGCGGCCCATGGGATCCACCGGCATGTTCCCCGGACTGGAAGATATCAAGTTCAATGTTGCTCAGATCGATACCCTGCCTTCCGAGATCGATACGGAAGTGGATTGTTCGGTTACCATCGGCAGGTATGCCAAAAGGCCGCTGACCACGAACCATTTCATGATGCTGGCCCCCATGGCATATGGCATCGCACTGAGCAGGCCGGTGAAAATGGCTCTGGCAAAGGGATGCACAGCAGCAGGGGTTATCTATCATACCGGAGCAGGCGCCATTTCGGCGGATATCCTGAACCAGGCAGGCCCCTTTATTTTTCAATATGGCCGGGGAAACTGGCCCACTCCACAGGATGCCTTGCTGAAAAGCCAGGCTGTTGAAATTCAGTTCGGTCAGGGGGCTTTTGCCGGAGTCGGGTTCACGATGGAATCAGAGTCCGTAGGGGAAAAGCTCAGAGAAGAAATGAAATTAAGAAAAGGAAGCGATCTGATAACCCACTCCAGACAGGCAGAAGTGCAGAATCCCGGACAATTAAAAAAACTGGTGGATAAACTACGCACTATGACCGACGGCGTGCCCATTGGAGTAAAAATAGCAGCAGGCAGGGATCTGGAAAGAGATCTGGCCTGGATCTGTGACAGTGAAGTGGACTTTATCGTTCTCGACGGAGCGGAAGCTGCGACAATCGGTTCGCCGCCCATCCTTCAGGATGATTTCGGCATTCCCACCGCTTTCGCCGTTCATCGTGCCGCAAAATGGATGGAGCAGCACGGAATCCGGGAAAGAATCTCCCTCATTGCTTCCGGCCGGATCCGGACACCCGGAGATGCGCTGAAGGTGAAAGCGTTGGGCGCCGATGCCTGCCAGATCGGATCCATCGCACTGGTGGCAGTATCCCATGGCCAGATCCACAAAGCCCTGCCCTTTGAACCGCCCACTTCCCTTGTCTGGTATGACGGAGATGCTGCCGATCAGTTTGATGTGGAAGTCGGTGCCCGCTCCTTTCAGAACTTCATGAACTCCTGCAGACTGGAGATGGAGAATGGAATCCGTGCTTTGGGAAAAACATCCATCTCCCAGATTGATCAGATGGATCTGGTAACCGCCAACGAAATGTATGCGAAGGGACTGGATATCCCCATGGTTTATGTTCCGTCGGACCCTTTGGGCCCGAAGCCGCCAAGGGTGCGGAAATTGAAACTTTGAAACTCCAATAAATAAAAAATGTCTGACCTTTATTGACTTTCATAAATCGGTATGTTAAACTGATATCAATAAATCAATCAGACAGATGGATGCCGGAAAGAGCCCTGCATTCCGGAAGTATTATCCGTATCGCCTGATCCCGGGAAAGGAGAAGTTTGGATGTTTCCATTTTACTTTGATCCGACTTATGCTTTGCTGATCCCTGCCATACTTCTGGCAGTTTATGCGCAGACGAAGGTCCGGTCGACCTTCAATAAATACTCACAGGTACCGGCACGCAGTGGAATGACCGGAGCGGAAGTTTCCCTGGCACTGCTGCACAGCAGAAATATTTATGATGTAAACGTTGTGCCGATCCGCGGTCAGCTGACCGACCATTATGATCCCCGCAGAAAGACCCTGAATCTGTCCGAAGGGGTATACAACTCCACTTCCCTGGCAGCACTGGGTGTGGCGGCTCATGAAGTGGGCCACGCATTCCAGCATGACACCGACTATGTCCCTCTGAAGGTCCGGAGCTCCATTGTTCCCCTCGCCAATATCGGTTCCAATCTAGCGTTTCCCCTGCTTCTGCTGGGCATCGTTCTCGGCAATCAGAAAGTGGCTTTTATCGGAGTGGCTGCGTTCAGCCTGGCTGTTTTATTTCAGCTGGTCACCCTTCCGGTGGAGTACAATGCCAGTAACCGGGCAGTGGAAGCGCTTGAAGTCGGCGGCTACCTGGAAAGGGATGAAGTCCATTCCACCCGCAAGGTATTGAATGCTGCTGCCCTGACCTATGTGGCCTCCACCATGATGGCAGTCCTGCAGCTGCTGAGGCTGCTGATTCTGTCCGGCGCAGGCAACCGGCGCAGAGACTGATAAACCGAAGAGATGGATAATGGAAGAGATGAATGAGAATACCCGTTATACGATACAAAAGGCCCGGCTTTCCGCCGGGCCCTCTTTTTAAATATTTTTTTAATCTTTATGTTTTATCGTCACGTTATTTTATGATAATTATTTTACCGTCACTTTATGGTAAACCTTTTTGCCTTTACGAATCATTAAACTCCCATCCTGCAGATCCTTCCCTGTCAGGGTATGATTGATGTCCCCGATTCTCTCATCATTGACATAGACACCGCCCTGCTGAATCAGCCTGCGTCCTTCTCCTTTGGAGGGAATCAGCTTCAGGAAGGAAAGCATGTCCAGTATTTTACTGTTTTCCTGGAATTCCGCAACGGAAAGAACCGTGCCGGGTACCTGCGCATCGGCAGTTCCCTTCCCGAACAGTGCCTCCGCAGCCGCCTGGGCTTTGTCCGCTTCTTCCTTTCCATGAACAATCTTTGTTACTTCATAGGCAAGGACTTTTTTTGCTTCATTGATTCCTTCGTCCTTCTGATTTCCCAGCCGGTTTACTTCTTCCATGGGCAGGAATGTCAGCATGGCAAGAGAATTCCTTACATCCGCATCATCTATGTTTCTCCAGTATTGATAGAAGTCATAGGGAGACGTCTTATCCGGATCCAGCCACAGGGCGCCGGCCTCCGTCTTGCCCATTTTCTTTCCGTTGGCAGTGGTCAAAAGGCGGAATGTCAAACCGTATGCGGGGGTTCCCTTCCCCTTGCGGATCAGATCCACACCGCCCAGAATGTTGGACCACTGGTCATCTCCGCCCAGCTGCAGCTTGCAGTTATATTTCCGGTTCAATTCCAGAAAATCATAGCTTTGCATCAGCATATAGTTGAATTCCAGAAAAGAAAGACCCTTTTCCATACGGGTACGGAAACACTCTGCAGTCAGCATGCGATTCACGGAAAAATGAATGCCGACTTCCCGCAAAAAATCTACATAATTCAAATTCAGCAGCCAATCTGCATTATTGACCAAAATGGCCTTTCCGTCTGAAAAGTCCAAAAACCTGGAAAGCTGTTTCTGGAAAGATCGGCAATTTGCCTCCACTGTTTCCCGGGTCATCATCTTGCGCATGTCGGTCTTTCCGGTCGGATCGCCGACCATGCCTGTCCCGCCTCCAACCAGTACAATGGGCCGGTGGCCTGCCCTCTGCATGTGCATCATAATCATGATCTGGACAAAATGTCCCACATGCAGACTGTCTGCCGTAGGATCAAAGCCAATATAAAAGGTGACGGGTTCTCTGCCCAACAGGTCCCGGATTTCCTCTTCATGAGTCGCCTGCGCCAGATAGCCCCGCTCCTTCAATATGTCATAGACGTTGGTATGATTGTTGCTTCCATTACTCATCCGAATCCCTCCAAATGCATCATGGCTTTTATTGTACCTTCTGATCCGGAAAATAGCAAGGGCCCTCAGCATCCCCGGAACACAAATGCTGATCCGTTGCGTTTCAGGAAACCAGAGCCGGGTATCAATAAAATAACCAATCAATAAAGGAGGAGTTTGGCATGTCGATAGGAAAATACCTGCAGACCGGAGACTGGAAGGGAGAAAAACACGTACCCGTCATTCACGTTCCCGATAAAATAAAAGCGGACGAAGGATTTGAACTGAAGGCCTCCATCGGGGACGCCATCAAGCATCCCAACACCCTGGAACATCATATCTGCTGGATCAAGGTATTTTATGTGGAAAAGGATGGGAAATTCCCGGTGGAACTGACAACCTTCAACTTTCAGGCACATGGAGAGGCAGGCGCCTTTACGGAACCCGTCGGCGTTACCCGGATAAAACTGCATACTTCCGGTAAAATCTACGCTGTCAGTTACTGCAATATCCACGGCCTGTGGGAAAGCAGCAAGGATATCACCGTGGAATAATTCATCAACATCAACGATTTCTTCCAACGGCAAGGGGAATGCCTGGCAGAAGAAACAGCAAAGACTGCTGCAAAAATGATTGCAGCAGTCTTTGCTTTATACTCCCTGTTTATTTTTGATGGTTGTCAGGCCTTCCATTCCACATCTTCCCGGATAATCCGCATGGGATTGCCAACAGCAAGACAGTTTGGCGGTACGTTCTTATTAACCAGTGTGTTCGCTCCGATTACGGCATTGTCCCCGATCGTCACACCTTTCAAAACAGTACAGTTGCATCCGATCCACACATGATCCCCAATTTGAACCGGTTTCACGAGCTCATTCTCCGTATCATCCGGATAATGGATATGATGAAAATCCGTATCCAGGATGGTGGTGTTCCAGGCAATGGCACAATCTCTTCCGATAGTAATCCGATTGGCACAGTACACGACGGAAGAAGCCGTAATATAGGTATTGTCCCCGATGGACAGCATCGCACCCGGGCCTGTTACAATCCCCACGCCCGGCCCAAGCTTCACCCTGCCCATCACATGAAAAACAGAGTCCCGGTACATCCGGACAGAGGATTTGGAATGCACCATATCCCCAATATATTTGCCGCCCAGGTACAGCCTTCGGTCAATGATCAGCCTGGCACCGGAGCCCCTGGTAATGGTACTCCCAAAATCCGCAAAAACCCGGAACCGGTAAAAACTCCGTATGGAGTGAAACAGGTTCAGGAAAAAACTATATATCACATTTAAAATCAGCTTCGGATTCATCCGGAGCGTGCGGACCATTTTTGTATTAAACATTGGCTTATCCACAGACAGCCAGCCTCCGTTCCACATAATCTGACAATTCCGGCAAGAATCATTATACCACAGGATCGGGAAAATTGTTGCCATTTTTACGGATTATATACCTTCCTTTGCCTGTCGAAAATGTCGAAAGCTCTCCGTCCCCCGGGGTCCCCATTAAAAGTCAGCAGTGTACCATAGCCTGGCAAAACGTTGCAAAGCCGGCTTCATACTGACACTCCAGGCCCCGTGTGGTATAATGGATACATTAAGAGCATCCTGGAAAGATACGGATGTACAAACAGTTTTCAAAAATTATGGCAGCGAAACGCAGAACAATCCCAGAACCCGGAGGCTTATATTATGAAAGCGACACCAAAATACCAAAAAATCAAGGAATCCATCCTTGAAAAGATTCAAGGTGGAAAATTGCAGACGGACGAACAGCTCCCATCCGTGGAATATTATATGGAGAAGTTTGATGTCAGCGCAATCACCGTTCGGAGAGCTCTCTCTGAACTCGCTGAGGAGGGATATATCCGGAGAATCAAGCGCAAGGGAACTTTTGTGAACGATCCCGGCAGTTTTGAAGCGTCCAGTCATTTGATCGCCGTCATTCTCTCCACGGAGGATTATTACGATACCAGCTACATGGAGATCATCAAAGGGGCACAGAGCTTTATTTCCGAATACGATTATTCCCTTCTGATAGAATGGACGGATCTGGACAATGAACAGGAGCGTGCCTCTGTCCAGCGAATGCTGGATAAAAAAGTAGATGGTTTCATTATCTATCCCTTTGACCCTGTGAAAAGCGAAAATATCTTCTGCCTGATTGAAAAGGAGAACATTCCTTATGTCCTGGTGGACCGGTACAATCTCCATCACCCCTGCTACTTTTCCGGCAGTGACAACTACAGCGGCGCAATTCTTGCCACCAGCAAGCTCATCGAATTCAAACACACAAAGATTAAATTTGCCGCCTACCATTTTTTCCTCCCTTCGGAACAGGAACGCTATGACGGCTTTTGTTCCGCAATGCGTGCGCACAATCTGGATGTCAGTGCAGACAATCTTTTGATTGATATCGATTATGATGACCTGAAGCAAAAAATCATAAGCCACGAAGTCACTGCCCTTTTCTGCGTCAATGACCGGCTCGCCCTCAAAATAATGTCCAGGCTGACCGGGCTGGGAGTCCGGATTCCGGAAGACGTCTCGATCATCGGGTTTGACGATTGGGACAATGCCCGGAACAAAACGTCCGGCCTGAGCACAGTCCGGCAGTACTTCAATGAAATCGGATCCAATGCCGCCTACCTGCTGATCAGTGCCATACAGGGACAATTGCAGGGCAGGAATGTAAAGATGCTGGCCGGCGTCACACTGGTGGAGCGGGACAGTGTTATTGAAAATCCCTATGCGTGAATCCTTCAAATCCCTTTAAAAAAGGGCACCCTTCTCAAAGTTGAGGAAAGATGCCCCGAGATGCCTTTGATCGACGAAACTTCCAGGAATCCTCCGATCAGGGAAACTATTTTTCACTTCTCTTGAAATACTCTTTCGCTGCCTTGTTGTAATTATCAAGCAGTTTGTCAATATCCGCAACGTTCTTGATTTCCTTCATGTATTTATCCCATTCATCCATGCTCCGGGTTCCGGAAACCATTGCGGTTTCCCACTCATCCCGCAGGGTATTGTAAGCCGTTGTGATCCGTCATAATACAGCCAGTCGTCGCAATGCCTGCACTGGTCTGTTCCATATACTTCCAGTAATTTGGGAAGATATCCTTATAGGGGGCAATATCCAGCAGGAAGCCTTCTTCGGATGCCTTGCTGTAGTCAAACAGGAAGGGTATTCCAATCAGATCCCCGAAGTCTCCCGTGGAGAACAGGATGGAAGCCTTGTCACTGTATTCACTGCCCGGGATCAATTCATATTTGATCTTTAACTCCCGGTTCAAAGGCAATGAGTACCCATACATTGGAAAATAGTTAAATACCAGCACAATGAGAAAACCCGGAAGGGCCATGAGAAGCAGCCATCGCTGCTTCCAGACCAACGACTTCCAATTCTTCCTGGTTCCTGTTGCTCCCGCCCGGACATTTGTCCCGGCAGATTGCGTTTTGGAATTCAAACTGCTTTTCATCTCTTCTCCTTTCCAAACTTCAGGAAGGATTCCTCCTGAAGTTTGCTTATTTGCCTGCCATATCCATGATAAATGTCGTAATCTCATACGGGTTCATATGCAGATGAAGCCTGCGGCCTTCCGGAAGAAGCGTTTGCTCCGGCTTTTCCATCAGGTTGCACAGGGTAACCTTCTCCACCCCTTCCGGAAGGGTAATGCAGCAATCCGTGCATTCCCCATAGGTCTCATACATACGGACCACAATCCCGTCATGCTCTTCTGCCTTTTTGACGGTGGAAAGAATCACATTGTCCTGATCCACCTTTATGAAACTCTCCTCCGGACGCAGGATACCGGTTCCCCTATAGACCTTCAGCGGATTGTTGAAGGCAAGAGCAGTCTGCTCCACCAGGGCTTTGTGCTCATTTCCGACATGCGGATAAAGGGCATAGCGGAAGGTATGCTTCCCCTGATCCGCATCCTTGCCGGGGCTGTTGGTGCTGCGGAGAAGTGCCAGATCCAGCACGTTGTCATAGAGTTTATGACCGTATTTGCAGTCATTCAGCAAAGCCACTCCATAATCTTCACGGGACAGATCCACCCATTTATGGGCACAGCGTTCAAAACGGGAACGCTGCCATGTGGTATTCCGGTTCGTGCTGTACCGAATGTTTCCAAACTGAATGTCGCACGTCACTTCCTCTGCATCGATCACAACCGGGAAGGAAGTCCGGAGCATTTTCTGCTTCTCATGCCAGTCCACCTTCGTATCAAACTGGAGAAGTCTGCTGTCCTGCTGCAGATAGATGGTTTGCTGAAGATCGGAATCGCCAAAGCGGTAATGCTGCTGCATCACTGCATTTACCCCGTCCAGGGAGGCTTTTTGCTCCACCAGTTCAAACGCGCGGGGTTTCTGCTCGTCATAATACACTTCAATGTCCCATGCGTTCCCGTCTTCTTCGTTATAAACGGCCAGCCGGTTTGCCACCTGCCCGTCCGGCAGCACTTCCACTCCGTTCTGCCTGTCAAAAATCGAGACAATGCTTCCGTCCCTGCCAAACCGCACGCTCAGATTTTCATTTTCAATCCGAAGATCTTCGGCCTCCAGTGCGGTGCTCCGTTCCGCCTTGTCAAACTGTCCGGTGGCCGCAAAAGCCGGCACCGTCACCTGATACCATCCGTTATCCTTCTTCAGGTATTCCGTCCGGTCAAATCCCTGGGTATTCACAGCCAGTTCCCCGGCAAACAGGTCTTCATACAGCTCCCTGATCATTTTCAGTGTCTTGTCATAAAGAATCCGATAGCGGGGGACCCTCTCGTCATAAACCCGTTTGATGGCGGATCCCGGTATAATGTCATGGAACTGGTACAGCAGTACTTCCTTCCATATATCCGCAATCTCTTCCCGGGGATATTCCTTCCCGCCGTACTGCTCTGCCAGTACTGCCGCAAACTCCAGATCGTGCAGGGCATTTTCCATGTAGCGGTTATATTTCTTGTTGCGGGCCTGGGTTGTAAACGTACCGCGGTGCTTTTCAAGATAGAGTCCGCCCCGCCACTCGGGATATTCCTCCGTGTTCCGGTCAATATCATGAAAGAAATCCCTGGCAAAGCGCTGCACCGTTGGAGACAGTCCTTCCAGGTTCTTCATCCTTTTCAGCTTTTCCAGATGATAGGCTGAAGGACCGCCGCCGCCGTCTCCCACACCGAACAGCGCCAGCGCCTGATCGCACAGGCCCTTCTCATGGTAGTTCTTTTCAATCTTCCTTACCGATGCCGGGGAAGCCTGGCTGTTATAGGTTTCCTCCGGCAGCATATGCGCCAGCACCACAGAGCCGTCCAGCCCTTTCCAGCGAAAGGTATGATACGGAAACGTATTGTGATCGTTCCAGGACATTTTCTGCGTCATAAAATACTTCAGACCGCTTTTCCGCATAATCTGTGGAAGCGATGCCGTAAATCCGAAGCAGTCCGGCAGCCATACATTATCCACTTCCGCATCAAATTCCCTTTTCCAGAATTCCGTGCCGAACAGGATCTGCCGGACCAGCGATTCCCCTCCGGGCAGGTTGGTATCCGCCTCCACCCACATTCCACCCTGAGGCTCAATCCGTCCCTCTTTCACACGTTGTTTGATCCGTTCAAACAGCTGGGGATAATACATCTTCATCCAAAGCAATAACTGTGGCTGACTGACCCCAAAGACATAGTCCCCATAGCGGTCCATAAGCTGATCCACCGTGGAAAGGGTGCGCGCGCCCTTGCGAATGGTCTCGCGGATCGGCCACAGCCATGCCAGATCGATATGGGCATTTCCAATAAAGTTTACCGTCAGGGACGGTGTGCCGCCAACCTTTGCCAGCTCTTTTTCTAAAATTTTCCTTGCGTGCTTTGCCTCTTCCTCCGTGTCATCATAAAAAACATTGATGGAATCGTTCAGCGCCCGGATAATGCTGGACCGCCTCGGCCCTTCCTCCATGCAATGAAAAGCTTCCCTGAGGGTATAGAAATCATAATAAAAGGCCCGAAGCTCCGGATACAGGACCGCCACAAAGGCTTCCTTCAAATCACCGCTGTCCACATAATTGCCAAACAGGTCATTGCAGCCGGCATCCACCCACAGATCAATCCTGCCGTCCTTCGTCCCGAGTAAATCCAGGGGAACAACATGCTTCCGGACTGAACCAAATTCATGAACAACGCTGCCATGAGTCAGATCGGAAGAGCGTCGTGTAGGG
>ENA-UOOM01003135-UOOM01003135.1-fermentation-metagenome-genome-assembly--contig:-NODE-3135-length-12473-cov-4.306330_pt1 | contig 12473 bp, 10 predicted proteins | sample MGYA00245781_ERZ724031 | MGnify/ENA primary metagenome ERZ724031 (study PRJEB28704, sample SAMN03018317) | fermentation metagenome | biome: anthropogenic terrestrial biome; feature: soil; material... | reverse complement strand
GCAAGCTGGCCAGGGCGTTTTCGTTCAAAGCGGCAGGGGGCTGGTACACCACTTCTTTAGTGGCGGGGTAATTGGCGGCCATTGTTCTGGCAATTTCGGGCTGCCAAACCAAAAACGAAACCAAGCCCGCTACGATCAGGGCTGTGCCCAACCAGGCAAGCCAGGTATAATCGCGGTTTGCCCGCGCTTCCTCTTGCGTATTTCGATTCTTTTCCATCAGATCACCAATTCTGATTGTACCCCTACATATCAGCCAGGTTTTCCAGGAACTCCGCGTTGGTTTTGGTTTTCTCCATGCGCTGCAAAATCGCCTCTGTGGCAACAGCGGTATCCATACCGGCGCCCTGAGGGGGATTGCTAACCATCTGCAAGTACATCCGCCGCATCAGCCAAACGCGCTGTAGGGTTTCGGCAGTCATCAGCAGGTCCTCGCGGCGGGTGGAGGAACGTTCAATGTCGATCGCCGGGAAGATGCGCCGCTCCTGCAAACGCCGGGAGAGATGCAGCTCCATGTTGCCGGTACCTTTAAATTCCTCGTAAACCACGTCATCCAGGCGCGAGCCCGTGTCCACCAGGGCTGTCGCCACGATGGTCAGGCTGCCGCCGCCTTCCATATTACGGGCGGCACCAAAAAAGCGCTTGGGCGGGTAGAGAGCACTGGGGTCCATACCGCCGCTGAGCGTTCGGCCGCTAGGGTTGACGACCATGTTGTAGGCACGTGCCAGGCGGGTCAGGCTGTCCATCAGGATCACAACGTGTAAACCGTTTTCCACCAGGCGTTTGGCGCGATCCAGGCCAATTTCGGCCATGCGCACATGCGATGTCACGGGCTCGTCAAAAGTGCTGGCGATCACCTCCGCGTCCACGCTGCGGTCCATATCGGTCACTTCTTCCGGCCGTTCACCGATCAGCGACATGATCTGCCGCACTTCGGGATGGTTGATGGTTATCGCGTTGGCGATATCCTTAAGGATGGTGGTTTTACCCGCTTTGGGCGGCGAAACGATCATCGCGCGCTGGCCGCCGCCGATGGGGGCGATGAGGTTGATCAGGCGCGTGCTCAAATTGCGCGGATCGGCTTCGATGTTGAGCAGCTTATCCGGGAAGACCGGCGTAAGCGATTCGAATTTCGGCCGGCGGCGCGACTCATCGGGCGTGAGGCCATTGATCGATTCTACTTTCAGCAAGCCATGATGCCGCTCGGATTCACGGGGCGGCCGCACCTGTCCGATCACAAAATCGCCGCTGCGCAGCTCATAGCGGCGCAGCTGGGCCTGCGAAACATACACATCTTCCGGGCCAACGCGGTAATTGCTGCGCAAAAACCCAATCCCCTCGTTCATGATTTCCAATACCCCGCCGCGAACCTCCAGGCCTTCCTGCTCGCCCAGCATCTGTGAGATCTTGGCGATGATGCCTTCACGCTTCAGGCGGTTGGGTTTGGGGAAGTTCATGTCTTCCGCGATTTTCTTTAGTTCTTTGAGTGACTTTTTATCTAATTCAAAAATATCCATATACCCTCTTAAGGCGCATTACGGCCAGCAAAAACGTGGTCTCAGCAGAATCTGTTATTACAGATGGTTTTGCGGGTCGGGTCATGTGTAGGTGGGATTGCCCAAAATGATGGGCAGGCTTATATAAACGTTCGTATGTTTCGCATTATATCAGAATACCTACGGCGCGCAAGTAAATGTAAGCCCAATTTTCGCCCCTTGCCCCAACTGGCAAAGAATGGCCGCGTGCTATAATCCCGCCTAGAATTATGGCAAAGAAACCAGTTCGACCAGCAGCTAAAAGGAACACCTCTCAACGGCGGGATCCGCGCCGGCCAGCCTCTACCAGCACGCGGCGCAGTACAAGCCCGCGTCAATCCACAAGCAGGCAGGCCAGCACACCGCGCAGCGCCAAGGCTGCCCCTCCCCCGCCGATCATCCGCGAACCGCTCAGCCCAAGGCAAAAGCTGAGCATCAGCGGCATCGCGCTGCTGGCCATTGGTCTTTTGCTCTTGCTCAGCCTGCTTACTTCGGTAAGCGGCTCCTTCACCCGTCCTTTGGCAGATTTCCTCAGCAAACATATCGGCTGGGGCGCTTACTTTCTGCCGCTCATTTTGGCCTTGACCGGGCTCTGGTTCCTGGTTTCCAACCTGCAATACATCCCCTCCGTCTCCGCCGTTCGGGTTCTGGGCATACTTCTGCTTTTTTTCAACATCATCACATGGTTCGAAGCGATTGGCTCCTGGCTCTCGCCCCCGCGCAACGGCGGCGGAAACTTTGGCGCGGCAATTTATGGCTTATTGGAACGCGGTTTGGGCAGCGTAGGTGCATTACTCATTCTGGTAGCCTGGCTTTTGGTTGCCCTGGTATTGCTTGTGAATCTCTCGCTTTCCGCGCTCACCTTGCGGGTTTCGCGCTGGTTCGCTGATTTTCAGTCCAGGACCAGAGCATCCATGCGCGAGTCCGCTCAGCAAAGGGCGGAGACCCGTGATCTCAGCACGCCTATCCAGGCTGCCCCACCGATTCCAGCCCCTGAACCGCCGGCGCAGCAAGCCACCCAGGCCGTGCCGGTACCATCCACGCCAGCAGCAGTACTTGAGCGCTCCTTCGCACCAGAGGAGCCTCAAACCTGGCAATTACCCCAGGCAGACCAGATCCTCAGCCCTGTCGAGGATGCTCCGATCGATACTGAGAGCGACGAAGACCGCGCCAGGGTGATCGAAGAAACCCTGCGTTCCTTCGGCACACCGGCCCACGTGGTTGAGATCCGCCGCGGACCAACCGTAACCATGTTCGGCGTCCAGCCGGATTTCATCGAATCGCGCTCGGGGCGCATGCGCGTGCGGGTGAACAAGATCACCAGCCTTGCCGATGACCTCTCGCTGGCCCTCAAAGCGCCCCGCATCCGCATGCAGGCCCCAGTGCCCGGCAAGGATTACGTTGGCGTGGAAGTGCCCAACTCCAAGCTGGCTCTGGTTTCCTTGCTGGAGATCGTGGAATCTGCATCCTTCCGCCAGAAGGACTCCAAACTGCGTTTCGCTCTGGGCAAGGACGTCAGCGGCGCCCCCACCACTGCCGACCTTGTGCAAATGCCGCACCTGCTCATCGCCGGCACTACTGGCTCGGGTAAATCCGTTTGTGTGAACGCCATTTTGGCATCGCTCCTTTTAGCCCTCACGCCGGACGAGCTCCGGCTGGTATTGGTGGACCCCAAACGCGTGGAGCTCACCAACTACAACGGTATCCCCCATTTGCTGGCCCCGGTGATTACCGATGCTGAAAAAGTGGTCAACGCCTTGCAGTGGATGCTGCGCCAAATGGACATGCGCTACCAGCTCTTCAACAAAGCGCACGTGCGCGACTTACCCGGCTACAACGCCCAGCAGGAAGCCCTTGGCGCTAAGAAGTTACCCTACATCGTGATGGTCATTGACGAACTGGCTGATCTGATGATGCTTGCGCCGGACGATACCGAGCGCTCCATCGCCCGGCTGGCGCAATTGGCCCGGGCAACCGGCATTCACCTGATTTTAGCTACCCAACGCCCCTCTACTGACATTCTTACCGGCGTGATCAAAGCGAACTTTTCCGCCCGCATCGCTTTTGCTGTCGCCAGCGGGGTGGACAGCCGCGTGATCCTGGACCAACCGGGCGCGGAGCACTTGCTGGGCAAAGGCGACATGCTCTTCCAGGCGCCCAACGCGCCTGCCCCGGTGCGCTTGCAGGGAACCTTTGTTTCCGACTTCGAGATCAACGCGCTGACGGATTTCTGGCGCTTACAAACAAACCGGTCAACAGTCCAAACCGAGGCTGGCAGTGTTGAAACAGAGGACGGAGAAACCAACGAAAACCCGCCGCTTGAAGCCGCGCTTTACGCGACTGCCCATCCCCTGCCGCTCACTCAGCAAGACCCATTGTGGCAGGAACTGGAACGCGACCCGGATGAAGACCCAATCACCAGAGAAGCCATCGCCATCTTCCGTAAGGAAGGGCGGGCTTCGGTGACCATGCTGCAAAAGAAGCTGCGCATCGGGTACACCCGCGCAGCCAGGCTGGTTGATAAATTGGCTGAACGCGGAATCATCGGCGAGGCTGACCCCCAAACCGGCAGCCGCGAAGTTTTGGACTACGGCGATTATCAGGGACCGGTTAACGATGCCTTAATTTAATGCCAATGGCATCTTTGCTTTTAGCCAGTAAAATAGGGCCAGGCAAAGACGGATCCGCCACCCTGGGGGGAGTAAGGAAAGAATGAATATAGAAGACTTTACGATCATTAACGACCCACGAGCTCAGGCAGTTCACGATTTCGACATCGCTTTTTACAATCATGATATGGAAACCGTGATCCGCTTCCTGGAACCCGATTTCATCTGGGAGATCGCCGGTGCTGATCGCTTGGAAGGACGCACGGCATTCATCAATGAGGCTATCAAAAATCCGATGAACTGGGGGATTGGGATTACCTTTGAAGGCGTGCTTGCTTCGCGCACCCAGGCTGCAGCATGGGGCTTTTTCCAGGCACAAGCCAGGCTGTGGATGGCTTACGCCAACCTGTACGAGCTGGTGGACGCAGACGAATTGCGCATCAAGAAAATAACAACCATCTACCATCCGTCCACCCGAACGACTTAGTAAAACCTGTAATTCCTGGTTTCGGTCTGCGTTGCAAGAAAAGGTGTTTTCTTCTATAATGAGTTCCAAATCTTAATTTGGAGCAGTATTAATGACAGAGAACGCCGAAGTAACGCCAGGAAACGAACCCGAAAAAGAGTTCATGAGCATGGAGCAGCTTGAAAGCATGCTCGATGAAGATTCTTTTGCGGTGGACTTTCCCAAAGCAGGTGAGATCCGTGATGGCATCATTGCCAGTTTGACGGAGGGTCAGATCCTGGTATCAGTGGGTGCCAAAAGTGAAGGCCTCATTTCCGGTAAGGAATATGAAGCCATCCCACCTGACATCCTTTCAAACCTCAAAGTTGGCAACGCCATCCCAGTCTACGTGATCAACCCCGAGGACCAAAGCGGGAACCTGATCCTTTCCTTTATCAAGGCCGTGGAAGAGCAGAGCTGGCTTGAAGCCGAAGACCGGCTGAAATCAGGTGAGGCGTTCGATTCAAAGATCGTGGGCTACAACAAGGGCGGCCTTCTGGTACCCCTTTCCACCATCCGCGGTTTTATACCCGCTTCTCAGATCAGTCTTTCGCGTCGGCTGAACATCAGCGGCGAGACGCCTGAACAGAAGTACAAGAGCCTGATCGGGGAAGAGATCAAAGTAACCGTCATCGAAGTGGACCGCGAGCGCCATCGCCTCATCCTCTCCGAGCGTGCCGCTTCCAACGAGACGCGCGACATGATCCGGGACAAAGTGATGGAAGAGCTGCAGGAAGGCGAAACCCGTGTTGGCCGCGTAACCTCCCTGGCCGATTTTGGCGCCTTTGTTTCGATTGGCGGCGCTGATGGTCTGGTTCACCTGAGCGAAGTCTCCTGGGAACACGTTACCCATCCCAGCCAGGTTTTGAAGGTGGGCGATGAGGTCAAGGTGAAAGTTATCAGCGTGGACCGCGACCGCCGCCGTATTGGCCTTTCCATCCGCCAACTCCAGGGCGACCCCTGGTCCAAACAGGTGGAAGACCTTAAAGTAGGCCAGCTGGTAGAGGCGGAGATCACCCGGCTCACCAATTTTGGCGCTTTTGCCAAGCTGAATGTGCCCGGTGAACTGGAAGGCCTGATCCACATCAGCGAGATCTCCGACCGCCGGGTGGAACACCCCAAGGAAGTTCTGCACGTGGGCGATAAAGTTACCCTGCGTATCCTCAAGATCGATGATGAGCAGCACCGTATTGGTCTTTCGATGCGCCGCGTTGACTCTGCCGCTTATGCCGACCAGGATTGGAAAACCCTGGCCGCAGATTTTGACATGGGTACTGACAGCCCGGAAGGCGAAACCCTGGCAACCCACATCGGCGCTGAAGAACCTGCCCCGGAAGAAGTGGTTGAAGAAGCCGCTGCCGTTGAGGTGATGGCCGCTGACGAACTTACTACCACGGAAGAACCAGTTGCCCTGGATGATGCAGTAGTGACTGAGGAAGAGCTTGCCCAGGTAAGTGAAGAACTCGCCGAGCCGGCAGCCGAAGCAGAAGCCGTGGCTGAAGAGGCCGTGGAAACCGTCGCAGAAGCAGTTGAAGAAGTTAAAGATACCGCTGGCGACCTTGCCGAAGAAGCAGCCGAAGCCGTCGAAGAAGTAAAACCGGACGACGAAGCCGCCTAGAGAAATACGTGTGAGCGAACAGCGGCTTAGTGCCGCTGTTCTTGTTTAATCCAGCAAGTTAATAACGCCGGAGAAAACCGCTGTGATAAAATTGCGGCTGCCCGGCAAAAACCATGGAAGAAACTGCTAAGAATCTGCCTTTACCCGAGAATAATGGGACTACGCCGGAAAACGGCAACGGTCGTTTTCCGCTTACCCGCATCCGGTTCACGCTCACGCTGACCATTCTTGGCTTCCTGGCATTCCTGATCGGTGTGGAACCTTCCTTATTCGGCCTGGATAACGCCAGAACCATTGGCTTTGCCCAAATTTTTACCATGCTATTGGGCCTGGGCCTGGTGACCTGGGGCGCCCAATTGACCCTGAATTTATTCTGGCCCCGCGGCGAGAAGACCATTCTGGCAGATTTTGGATCGCGCGTTGTGGCCACTGGCTATGTGATCAGCGTGTTCACGGCCCTGGCAGATGCCTTTGGCCTGGGTACAAACCCCCTGCCGGATGTTTTTCTGGGTATCTTGCAGATCCGCGGGCTGATGATCGGCATGGTTGTGATCGCCATCGGCCTGCTCATGCAGGTGCGCTGGCAAAAGGCCCCAGGCGTCCAGAAAAGCAGCTCAACCCCTGCCTGATCAGGTAACTGCTTTCCCCTTTCCCCTAAAAAATTGGTCTATTTAGACATCACCATTACAGTTTTTTACTGAAGACTTTACGCTTGTTATAATCCTTTCTCATCGGCCTATGTCAAGCGACGTTTCTTACCACCAACTGCCAAACGGACTGCGCGTCATGCTGCAGGAATTGCACACCGCACCGATCATCAGCCACTGGCTGTGGTTCGGCATTGGCTCGCGCAACGAACTGCCCGGTAAGACCGGCCTAAGCCATTGGGTGGAGCACATGCAATTCAAGGGCACTGCCGCCCAAACCGGGCCGGAAATGGACCGTGCTATTGCCCGTTCCGGCGGCTACTGGAACGCTTTTACAAGCATGGACTGGACCACCTACTTCGAGACCATGCCTGCTGGTAATCTCGAACAGGTAATGGCTCTGGAAGCCGGGCGGATGCAAGCCAGCCTTTTTGACCCAATTGAGGTTGAACGAGAACGGACGGTGATCCTCAGCGAGCGTGAAGGGAGTGAGAACGACCCCCAGAACCGCCTTGCTGAGCAAGTGTCATTGGCTTCCTACAACAGCCATCCTTACCGCAACGAGGTGATCGGCAGCAAGGAAGACCTGCTGAGCATCACACGCGAGGATCTTTACGGCCATTACCAGGATTACTACCAACCCGCCAATGCCCTTTTGGTGCTTGCGGGAGACTTCGATACCAAGGCCGCATTGGCCTTGATTCAGGACCACTTCGCGGGGCTGGAATCAAGGCCTTTCAATCGCCCGGAACCCCAGCCCGAGCCCAGCCTTGCCGGACCCGTAGAGGTAAACCTTGAAGGCCCGGGCGAAACCACCTTTTTGCAAATCGCTTACCGCTGCCCGGCCGCCAGCGACCCGGATTTTTACGCCTTTACCATCCTGGATAGCCTTCTGGCCGGCCCAAGCAGCCTGAACATGTTCGGCAGCGGATCGGTAGGCCAGCGGACCAGCCGGCTGTATCAGGCATTGGTGGAGAACGAGATGGCAATTTCGGTTTATGGCGGAATGAACGCAAGCTTCGACCCCGGCACGTATAACCTCAACCTAACGCTGCATCCCAGCCGCAGCCCGCAAGAACTGTTGGCGGCCCTGGACGGCGAACTAGCCAATCTGACTGATAGCGCCATCCCAGAAGCCGAGATCGCCCGGGCCGTCAAACAAGCCCAGGCGCTTTTTGCCTATGGCAGCGACAACATCACCAACCTGGCCTTCTGGATGGGCTACGCCTCCAGTTTTGCCAACTACGATTGGTTTCTCAATTACCTGGGAGAGCTTAGCCAGGTTACCCCGGAACAGGTTCAAGTCATCGCCCGGCGATATCTGCAGGCTGAGAACCGCGTGGTAGGTCTTTACCGCCCCTACGGAGGCCGATGAGCACGCCAGCCTTTTCCACCCGTAACCTGCCGGGCAGCGATGATATCCTGCGTGCTGTTCTGTCCAACGGGCCTACTTTATTGGCCCGCGAAAACCCTGCCAGCCCAGCGGTGATCTTCCGAGGCTACATTCCTGGCGGCAGCATTTTGGTGGAGCCGAAACAAGCCGGCCTGGCTACCTTTTACGCCGGTATGCTTATGGCAGGGACTAAACGGCTGGCTTTCAAAGACTTGCATGACAAAATCGAGAGCCTGGGCGCTTCGCTTTCAATCGCGGCGGGAAGCCTGACCACCAGCTTCAGCGGTCAGTGCCTGCGTGAGGATCTGCCCACGCTGCTGAACTTGCTGCGCGAGATTTTCACCGAGCCAGCTTTTCCAGAGAAACAATTCAAACGTATCAAAGCCCAAACGCTCACCATTCTGGACTTGCAAAGCCAGGATACCGGCTATATGGCCAGCCAGGCCTTTGATACCCTGCTCTATGGCAACCACCCATTTGCCCTGCCAGAGATGGGCTTTTCCCAAACCGTAGAGGCATTCAGCATCCCAGACCTGCAAGCCCTTCACCAGCGGATGCTGGGGCCCAAAGGGATGGTAATCGCGGTCGTTGGCGGTATTGCCCCAGAGGCTGCTCTTAGCGAGCTAGAAAAAACCTTTGGGGATTGGCAAAACCCAGACCAGGCCGAGATGCCTTCGATAGACGATGTGCCGATGCCCGCGCAAACGCTTCGTGAGCATCTGCCCCTTGAAGAAAAAGCCCAAACCGACTTGATGATCGGCACCCTGGCTCCGGAGACCATGGGCCCGGACTACCACGCCAGCACCCTGGGTGATAACATCCTCGGCCGGTTCGGCATGGCGGGACGCCTGGGCGAGGTAGTCCGTGAGCAAGCCGGGCTCGCCTACGGTATTTACAGCAGCATCGGAACCGGGCTTGGCCCTTCGGCCTGGCGGGTGATCGCCGGCGTAAATCCGGATAATCTTGAGAAGGCAATTGACCTCATTTTGGCGGAGTTGCGCCGTTTTGTGAATGAGCCAGTAAGCGCGAGTGAATTGGAAGACAGCCGCGCCCAGATCATCGGCCGCCTGCCCCTGAGTGTGGAATCCAATAGCGGTGTAGCTCAAACCTTGCTATCCATCCAGCGCTACGGCCTCAGCCTGGATTACCTGCGCGAACTGCCTGGCCTCCTGCAAGCGATCAGCCCAGAGGATATCCTGCATTCAGCCCAGCGCTACTGGCATCCGGATGCACTTGTAATCACCTCTTCAGGAAGGGCGATATGAGCCTCAAATGCGGCGTGGATTTCATCCGCACAAACCGCATGGAGGCTATCCGCCCCGCGATTCGCCAGCGTTTCATCCAGCGCGTTTTCACTGAGCGGGAGCAAGCCCAGGCCCGGGATGACAACGAACGCCTTTCTGCGCTTTTTGCCGCCAAGGAAGCAGCCAGTAAAGCCCTGGGGACCGGCATTGGAAAGGTAAATTGGCGGCACATCGAGGTGCTGCACCGCCCAAGCGGCGAGCCATACCTGGAATTGCACGCTCAGGCTAAAAAGGTTGCCGAAGCCCGCGGGCTCACGGAATGGGCTGTATCGCTCTCACACGAAGGCGGTTTTGCTGTGGCAATGGTGGTTGCCCAGGGCCAGCCATGAAAATTCTGGCTGTCAGCGACCGCGAATTCGCTTCGATCTACAACTCCCGCGCCGCCGAACGTTTTGGGCATAATGACCTCGTGCTCAGCTGCGGCGACCTGCCGATCTACTACCTCGAATACATGATCAGCACGCTCAATTTGCCCCTTTATTACGTTCATGGAAACCACTGGGTTGATGGCCGCGCTGAATCCCAGGCCGCCCAAAACGAACCCTGGGGAGGCTCCGACCTCCACCGCAAGGTACTGCATGACCGCAACCTGGATTTGCTCATCGCCGGTATAGAGGGCAGCCTGCCCTATAGCCGTGGTCCGCGCCAGTACAGTCAGCTGCGCATGTGGCTCTTTGTATTAGGCCTGGTACCGCGCCTGCTGTACAACCGCCTGGCTTACGGCCGCTATCTGGACATCTTTGTCTCACATGCCCCGCCAGCCGGCATCCACGATGACGACGACCCAGCCCACCGGGGCATCCACGCTTTCCGATGGCTGCTGCGCGTCTTCAAGCCGCGCCTGCATTTGCATGGCCACGTCCATATTTACATGCCCATGCAGCCCCGCGAGAGCCGCTTTCACGCAACGCGGGTAGTAAATGCCTACGGCTATTACGAGATCGAATTAGATTAGAAAGACAGACAAACGCAAGGGCAGTCTCTTTAATCTTGCCAAACTCAGCGGCCCCAGCCCAAATCCATCCCAATGAAAGGCACCAGCATCTCTTCGGCTGCAAGCCCGCCGTGGCGGCCTAGCATAACATTCGCCTTGGCTGGCCACCACAGATAAGCCTGTCCATTCGGTACCGCGATCAGGTCGCCAATGCGCTCCTCCACGCCTGGCATGCGGGGGCCAGTTCCAAAAAGAGCCATCTCCAGGGATTGCTCCCGGGTGATCAGGGTGAACTCACCAGGCCAGGCATCATGGAAATATTCACGCACCGCGGCTTCACTGCCAGGTTTCAGGTAAAGGAAAGGCAGGCGGGATTCACAGGTAGGCAAGACGCGCAAATGCGCCACAAGCCCAGGATGGTTTGCCAGATCGTATTTGGGATCTACCGGCGTGTAAATACCGCCATGGTCCGCGGTGAAGAGTATCAACGTATCATCCCGTGCCCAGCTTTCAAGGCCATGAAGCAGGTTGCGTTCCATCGAATCGAAGAAGACACCCAACTGGTCATTCACACGCGGCTCATCAGGGCCATACCTGTGCAAAAGGCTGTCCACCGTGGACCAGTAAACATAGGCATACTTGGGCCCCGCCGGACGGCTGTTCAGGGTTTGGGCCAGGTTGAACCACATGTCGCTCTCGGTTATGTAACCATGCTGGCGGCTTTTGCCCAAATGCATCCGTGAGAGCCCAGAGCCTAAAATGCCATAAGGAAGGAAGGCGTGAGTCTCAATTCCGCGTTCAGCCAGCCGGTCAGCTACTGAGACCTGGCCCAAAAATGAAACCGGGTCGAACCCAGCCCTTGAAAGCCCTCCCAGATCGCCCACGAAACTGGTTGGCATGTGCAAGATGGTGTTGATGGTCATCGAAAGCTCTTTAACCCACATTTCGTAGCCGATGATCCCGTGCTCAATTGGCTGTGTACCTGTCCAATAGCTGGTGAGCGCGCTGGAGGTTGTGCTGGGAATTACGCTTGTAAGCGCAAAAAGCTTCCAGGCCTCAGGGTTACGCCCCAACCATCCCGTTTTGCCATCGGAGAGCCGGCTTTGGAGGTACTGGAGCCCGAGGGCATCGATCACAACCAGGACCACCCGCTGGTAGCGCTCCGCAAATTGTGCCAATACTTCGCTTGCCAATCCGGGGGCCGAAAGCACCGGCCCGCCCAGCCAACGGCTGATGCTGCTGGGTATGCTGCTGATGCCAAGCCCCTCGTAGGATGGCAGCACCAGTTCCGCGGGCAGGTACGGGCTTTTATTGCGCAGGATAGCGGGTAAGGTGAGCTTGGAAAGATCAGGCATTATTAACTCCTAAGCGCAGGCAAGCTTCGGCAGCCAGCCAGAATAAATTTTCACGGATCTCGAAGCGAGTGTTCCAGCGGCCATGGTCCCAGCCGCTTTCCAATACACGGTCGCCGCCGTAGAGGATCTGCCCATGGTCAACACCCCTGAATTGAGCCAAGGCCATCAGGGCTGAAGCTTCCATTTCCACGGCTACGGCGCCAAGTGCTCTGTATCTGCGGATTTTGTCCACCGTCTCACGGTAGAACGCATCGGTCGTCCAAACTGTTGTCAGCAGGTATGGAAGCCCTTTTTCTTTCAGCAGATTTTCGATGACCGCCTGTGGGCCAGGCTGCATCTCCGCGTAGAAAGAGGGCTCCAGATAATGATAGGAAGTGCCCTCTCCCCGGATGGCACGCGTGGGGATAAGCAGGTGTCCCCTGGCCAGGTCCGGGTCCAGAATGCCGCACCCTCCGCAGGTGATGAAGTGCCGCACGCCTACCGCAATGGCTGCCTCCATGGCCCCCACGGCAATTGGCGCACCAACCCGTCCCTGGGCGAAGGCCAGGCGCTTCCCCTGATATTCCATCTCGTAAA
>ENA-UOOM01003134-UOOM01003134.1-fermentation-metagenome-genome-assembly--contig:-NODE-3134-length-12473-cov-4.788935_pt1 | contig 12473 bp, 10 predicted proteins | sample MGYA00245781_ERZ724031 | MGnify/ENA primary metagenome ERZ724031 (study PRJEB28704, sample SAMN03018317) | fermentation metagenome | biome: anthropogenic terrestrial biome; feature: soil; material... | reverse complement strand
AAGATCCGCTTCGATGAGGCGACGAACGACAACCCCATGCTCTCAGCCCGCGACATCAGCGAGTCGCTGGCGAAAGCATCGCCCATCCTCTCCTTCGCGTCCTTCTATGTGCAGCCGAAGGTCACCGAGGTGCGGGTCGACCACGATATGGTCTGGTTCTCGGCGAAATAGACCACGACGAGGCACGCCCACCTGTCCCCGGTCTCATTGCATGAGTTGTCAAATACTCTGGACTCCTTGAACACTGTGAGGTACAATACCTAGGCCTTGTTGCAGATGTTGCCGATTTGTTGCAGATTTCAGCAACATCCGCAACAAACAAGAAGCTAGAAAGACTGCGTAACACATCTCCCTTACTTTACGGAGGCGCCTTTCGACTGGTGTCGGGCCTGGACTTCAAATCCAGTGGGGGGCGGTAACGGCCGTCTTCGGTGGGTTCGATTCCCACACGCCTCCGCCACAGTTTTTAGCAAAGCATTGGGAACACTCCATTCGCGGGATAGGTTTTTTTGTGTTTTTCGTGCTTTTTCCCTAGAAATCACTCCGTGTACACATCAGGGACACAACGTGTTACACAAAGGGTGGAAAAAGGGAGAGAGAGGACCATGAAAACCGGCTTATCCCGCAAATATCCAAGATATGTCATTCAAAGAGGGTACTTCTTTCACTATAGACAGCGAGTGCCGGTAGACCTTCAATTTTTCTTGAAGTGTGCCATACTCTCCATGAGCTTACAAAAAGTAACTCAAAAAGAGGGCAAAGCGCAGGTGTCTTTGAACTGCTGTATCATCAAATCCAGGCGCCTCCAAGCTTCTAACCAGTTTTTCGCATCAAACGGTTTTTTGATTCTCCTTTCATTATTCCAGTGCGGATACTCGTTCAGACTTTTATGCACTCTTACACATCAACTCCATTCCATATGCTGTTAAAAACATCTCATTTTTAAGTTAAACAGTTCAAACTGCATCGTCTCAAAAACATGCCCTTATCGGCATTAAATGGGGAAGTTGCGTCCTTCATGTATTTGAGTCCGCCGTACCAACGACAATAGAATCTTCTGTCTTCTCCTTCGAGTCCTTCTCTCAGAGTAAGCCATTTTCATCTTCATGAACCGATGGCAGGATTTGCGGCTATAACCCAGTACATGAGTATGCTATCAAAGTAATCAGTCGATTATAAAGGTGAGATAAGTTTTATTAACGAACATCCTGAATTCCAGCATGTCGCGGAGTATTTGCATTCGACGCGGTGAAAGTCGACAGGCGCAGATTTCTCACGAGTTGCATGTTCTCTCCTTGGTAGCATTATGCTTTCCGTACTTTCGAAGACCATAACGATGTCTGCAATATATGATTGCGTTAACTATGTTATTGAAGACTCGCCTGCTGCTTCAGAGCAGCGAGTATGAACTCTTTGGTAACTGCATTGCTTGTTATTTTCTGGGAATAAGGCCCTGACTTTATCGTAAATTGTCCAGTAGGTGGTAACACTGGCAGTAGTCTGTTGCTTCATCTTTGTGGAACAAAGAGAATATTTCGGTGTCGAGTATTTCTCCTGGGGTCAACTGGAATAGCCTTTTCTTTTGATGACCGCATTATCAAAGTTCACAACGATGAAAATCTCAATGGCATTCCTAAGAGTATCTTAAACTTCTTCACATCCTTATTTGGACGAGAGTAATTTATTGTAAAAAAATCATCGTATGATATGATCACAATATCATTAGACTCTGAGGTGAAAAAATGTCATTTCCACTTCGGGCGAAAAAGTTGACGGAAATAATAATTGACGAAATAAAAGTGCTTATTGAATCTGATCGACTTAAACCAGGCGATAAAATTCCAACGGAACAAGAGCTTATGCGAATTTTCAAAGTCAGCAGAACTTCGATTCGCGAAGCTCTTTCTGTTTTGAAACAAGAAGGCCTGATAGACATTATTCAAGGACGCGGGACCTTTTTAAAAAAACATTACACCCCGCTTCCGGATATAAATGATCCCTCTAGTGATGGCATGGCTTCTTTTATGGAAGCGAGAAAAATTTTGGAGTGTAATATTTGCGCTTTGGCTGCGGAAAGAGCAACGGATGAAGATTTCGATATTATTTCGAAAGCAGTAGAGAGGTTAGAAGCAGATTGCTGCGATGGTGATGACGATCAAACACTTCAGGCCGATTTGGATTTCCATTATTCTGTAGCACGTGCAGCTAGAAATCAGGTGTTGTTCCACCTCTTGCAAGAGGTGGACGGTCCTTTGCAAAAAGGACGAGCGATAACTATCTCATTTCCTCAAGGCAAGAAAAAAGCACTTGAAGGACATGAGAGAATATTAAATGCAATACGTAATCGGTCTTCTGATGATGCTTTTCAGCAAATGGCAAAACATATTGAGGAAATAGGAAAGGCGCAGCAATATATAGTGCTACTTCAGGACGATACGAATCGACTTATTCGGCAGATGGGAGGGGATGAAAAATATCAATAACATCATTGACTGAACACGTTTCAGAAAAGACGTGGAAAAGTTGTTTAGCTTAAATGAAGCAAATATCCCAAGAATGATGAGATGAGCCATAATATTCGTTAGATTATTAAGGGGGGGGTTTTTATGAGGAAGCTAATTATGTTTTTGTTTGTGTTCTCTTTGACGTACTTCCCTTTTTCACCGGTTTTTGCTGAAGAAGTAAAATATAAGAGTGAATACAGGCTTGCCTGTAATCTTAGCGAGTTAATGCCTCAAGGTAGGGCTGTGACTCGATTCATTCAATTAGTTAGAGAAGGAACGAACGGTAAAGTAAATATTAAGCCTTATTGGATGGGGCAACTTTATGCGGGTAAAGCTACTAATGAAATGCTCATTATGAGACAGAACATTGGAGACTTCTCAGCATCGTCGCTTCTTAATTGGGCACCACAGTTTCCTGAGGTGAATCTTTTCCTTTTGCCATGGTTTATCTCTGAACAGCCTGATGTGTATAAGGCCGTCGATGCGATTGAAGCGGGAAAAGCAGGAAAGATGCTGGAAGCGAAAGTTGAGTCAATGGGGTTAAAGGTTCTTGGCTGGGGTGAACAAGGAGTAAGGGAAGTCACGAATAAAATTCGTCCAATTAGAACACCTGATGACTTGAAGGGACTAAAGATTAGAGTAGTAGGAAGTCCTATATTACTGGATATTTTTAATGCTCTTGGGGCGAACCCTACAAGTATGGCTTGGTCCGAAGTCTTATTAGCCCTTCAACAAGGTGCAATTGATGGTCAGGAGAATCCCTATTCAATATTCATCCCTAACAAAACATATGAGTTCCAGCAATATATGACTGAGTGGGGTTATGTAGTTGACCCGTTGTTTTTCACTGTCCACGGTGGCGTGTGGAAGAGTTTCCCGGATGATGTGAAAAAAGTGATCATGGATGCAGCTCAAGAGTGTGGCCAGTATAACAAAGCGCTTGCAAGATTAGGGCTTGATGATGGATCTGCTGAAAAGTGGTTGAAAGAGCATAATCTCTATCCGGAAGAAATGAAGGACATTGATGTAAATCCAAGAAAATTTGTGCGAGATCAGGGTGTTGAAGTCATCGTTTTGACACAGGAGGAACGCATCACTTTCCGAAAAAGAATGGACTCTGTTTATGAAAAATGGATTAAAGTTATCGGAGAAGACCTTGTGCAAGCAGCTAAAGAAGATATGAAAAATGCGAAATATTAATTGTTCAGCTAGAAATTATTGAAAAGGATCTTGTTCAAAGGGCGGAAAAGACCTCGAAAAAGAATAGGAATGAGTTCTTTTCCGCTCTTATTTATTGGAGGAGGAAATCTTATATGAGGATTCTCGGTCATATTGAGGAGATTGTGGGTGCTGTTTGCATGGGAGTGATGGTCACGATCGCGTTTATAAATGTAATAACAAGATACTTGTTCGAGTTTTCTTTTGCATTCACGGAAGAGTTGACAATTTATCTGTTTGTATGGGCGACACTTATGGGGGCGTCTATTGCCTTTAGAGAGGGTTCACACATAGTTGTTTCAGTAATTTATAATAGATTTGGCATACGAAGTCGGAAAGTATTAGATATTCTTAATGCAGTCATCTCTATACTATTTTTTTCATTGCTTTTTTATTATAGTACGTTGGAAGTCCTTGATGAAATACTTTTGGGGGTTAAAACAGAAGCTATTTCATTACCAGTTTGGTGGTTTACGATTGCTATGCCAGTTTCATCCCTTCTCATAATTTTTCGAATTCTATTTCAAGCCGTAAATAAACTTCGCTCCTCCAACGTTTAAGGAGTTGATTAAAATATGCATGCTATTTTAGAGAATCCTGCCTTTTGGGCCCTGATTCTTTTTTTCATCCCTCTCTTCTTTAGAATTCCGGTCGCTGTTGCATTAGGTTTTTCTGCGATCGCTGTTACATATTTCTGGGATCTTGGACTTCAGATGATGAGTTATAACGTTTTCGCGAATATCGCTAAATACCCTCTTTTATCGATTCCTTTCTTCATAATGGCTGGAAATATTATGGAGAAAGCTGGCATCGCAGATAAAATTATCGTCTTCATCAAAGGCATTGTCGGTGATTTTACTGGAGGACTTGCCATAGCTGCTATAGCGGTCGCAGTTTTTTGGGGTGCAGTGAGTGGTTCTACAGTAGCAACAGTAGCAGCCATCGGTATAATTCTTATACCAGGTATGGTAAAATCAGGATATGACAAACCTTTTTCAACAGCAGTGATTTCGGTTTCTTCTGGCCTGGCCATTATTGTCCCCCCAAGTATTACTTTCATACTTTATGCAGTAGTTTCCGGAACGTCCGTGGGTGCAATGTTCGCGGCAGGTTTTTTCCCTGCTTTTGTTATTGCTGGATTCTTAATGGGTAGTGCTTATTTAACAAGCAAGAAACATGGGTACCGTGGAGAACCTAGAAAAAATGGGATAAAGGGCATTCTGAAAGATGGTGTAAATGCATTCTGGGCTTTGTTAACACCTGTTGTGATTCTTGGAGGAATTTATGGAGGGATTTTCACTCCCACTGAAGCGGCAGCTGTCGCGTGTTTTTACGGACTTTTTGTAGGCATAGTCATATATCGTAGAATTGGATGGAAAGATATTTATAACATTCTTGTAGAAACTGTCAGCGCAAGTGCGATTGGTATGACTGTCGCTGCAACTGCAGGCCTTTACTCTTGGGTTGGCTCAACGATTGGACTTATTGAAAGTGCTGCTAGTTTTTTGATTTCTATCTCTCCGAATCAATATGTGATCTTATTAATGATTTATTTTATTCTCTTTATAGGTGGCATGTTTCTCGATGGTACTGCCATGGTGTTTGTATTTGTTCCTATTTTTTTGCCTGTTATGCAGCGATTAAATTGGAACCCCGTTTGGTTCGGCGTAATGATGACCATAATGGTGGCCGTTGGAACAGTGACTCCTCCAGTGGCTCTCAACTTGTTTGTGGGGTGTCGTATTAGCGGACTTACCATGGAGGAGTTAACACCACCAGTGATGCCGCTCCTTCTTGCTCTTTTATTAGCCCTTGTTGTTTTGTCGATTTTCCCAAGTATCACTCTTTTTCTCCCCCAATTTCTTGGCTTTATCGTGTGAGATTTAGCAGAATGTACAGTTTTAAGAACTGAATAATTAAATATATATTAGGCCTTAAACTACAAACAGGGAGGTGCAGTTGCATCATGAAAATCATTGAGATGAACACAAAAGATTTTGAGAAAAAAATCAAGGAATCAAAAACCATCATTATTCCTGCAGGCGCGTGTGAGGTTTGGGGTCCACACACTCCTCTTGGAACTGATGCCATAATGTCAGAAGAAGTTGCAAATCGCCTTGCTGACCGTATGGGGTGGATGGTAGGCCCCACTCTCCCCGTTGGAGATTCTTCCATGATATGGGGGCCGGGAACAATCAAAGTTCGTCCCGAAAGTTTCAAGATGTATTTAGAAGATATATGTGAAAGTTTGATAAAGCATGGTGCGGAGAGATTTTGCTTCATCAGCCCGCATATGGGGAATTTGGCAATTATTTCACAAGTTGCATGGCGATTAAAGCTGGAAAAAGATGTGGATAGTTGTATTTTTGATTGGTGGAGGGTTATACAACCCGTGTCAAGAGAAAAAAATATTCTTGACGATAACGGTCCTTTAGGACATGCCCATGCAAGTGAAGCTGGAACCTCCTGTGTCATGTATGTTCGTCCAGAGCTTGTAAAAAAGGATAGGTTTAAAAACGTTGTTCCCGCAATGTGGGTCAATAATGCGTACCCCGAATATCACCAATTCATTCCTTTCGCATGTTACGGCGATGATTACCAAATAGGTGATGCTACAGCTGCAACAGAAGAAAAGGGAAGGAGGCTTGTTGAAGAAACACTTGACCGGATGGTTGAGTTTTTAAAACAATGGAATCCGCCTAGAAATAAGGAATTTTAAGACTTATTTTTCATTCTTGTTCTAAAAGGAATCCGTGGGGATCAGAAAGTTTTTTAATGCGTTGACGCAAAAACTCAAGTATTAACAAAAGAAAGGTACTCATAATTAAATCTGCGATCCTATTAGTCAATGATTTTTAGAGATCGACAAAGCAGTGAATTTTGATAACCTGGTTGCGAAGTGAGAACTGAGTACCACACAGAAAATTTCAAGGCAAAGACGCAAATTGCTTCCTATTCTTTTACGATCTGTTGAGAAAGAATCCTCTCTGGGAAGTTGTCAACAGTCTCAGTCGTGGCAGACAGTTTGTTCATTTAGGGATTAATGCCCCTTCGAAGATCTGTGCTCTCACATGCAACCAGCGAGGGATCCCTTTGAACCCTGTCGATCGTTAAGATTGCCATCAGTATGGTCTTGAACAACCTTGCTGGTTCATTGTGATTCTGGACAGGGAGCATGTTGATTTTCGCCTATACTCTGTCTTTGGTACCGGAGTGTTTTTTTTCACCCGAATAAAGACATCTGGATTCGGGTCGTGAAAGAAGTCAGGATATTGCCCAGAATATTTTTCTAATTTGAACCGATATCAAAGAGATAACGGAGTGCTCTTGCTTTCGGTTCTTGGTGAACAACCTAGGAGAACTCAATAGGGATTGATGGGAGATCGGTTTCTCTTGAAAGCCCTGAAATAATACTTTCCGGGAGAGTGCATCTTCTGCTGCCTGGTATTTTAGAAATGGACAGCTCACTTTCTTTGTTTGTTTGATGGTGACTAGGTATCCGTGTTTTTCTTCGCAACTTTCAGCTGTGAGTATGCGATCAGACCATTACAAATAAATCTGTAAGGCTTGTTAAACCAGGGCATAATTTTAGACCCGAATTTGCTTTGACAGCATTGATATTTGAATTAATAGAAAATATCTATCGAACAAAGGAAGATTAATTAAAATGAAGAAAAAAATAAAAATAGTGCTTGTACAAAGAAGTGGAGCGGGTTCACCAAAAGAGAACCTAGAAGAAATGAAAGTACTGATTAAAGAAGCTGCTAAAGGCTGTAATGACCTTGATGTAGTTGTTTTCCCTGAGTATTGTTATTATGCACCTACGTCCTTAGAGGAGTCGAAAAAAGTTGCAGAGGAGATACCAGGGACGTACACAAACACGATCGGATCCCTTGCCAAAAAATATAATATTAATATTATCCCAGGTAGTTTCATTGAAAATGCACGAGGAGAAAAAGTTTATAATACGAGTCTTTTTATCAATAGAGAAGGACGAGTAGTAAGTCGGTATAGGAAAATTCATCTGCTCGATGCGCTAGGGTTTAAAGAGTCGGAGTATGTTGAACCAGGAAATGAAATGTGTGTTTTTGATACCGATTTCGGCAAGGCCGGCCTCATGGTATGCTATGACCTTCGTTTTCCTGAACTAGCAAGAAGTATGGTTTTAAAGGGAGCGAACGTCATATTCGTTCCATCTGAATTCCCTTCCGGAAATCCCCTGCCTCCTCGGACAGATCACTGGGATATTCTTGTAAAAAGCACTGCTCTTTATAACTTAACCTATGTTGTAGCGGTAAATCAATTTGGCCCTCTAAACGAAGACCATCCTTTTGGCCGTTCCTCAGTAATTGACCCTTGGGGAACGGTAATAGCAGCTGCCAGTGGTAGGGAAGAAGTAGTGTATGCTACTTTGGACATGGATTATCAGAATCATATCAGGAAGACAGTGGCGACATGGATTAATCGGCGACCAGATGTTTATGAATTATAGCGCTATCATCATTTTTATAATGTTTTGAAGGGTGGAGTAGAGCATGAAGAGAGATGAAATGAGGGGAAAAATATCAACGGTAATGGGACTGATTGAGCCAAAAGAATTGGGATTCACTTTAGCCCATGAACATCTTGTAATGGATTTTCGCCCCGCTTGCCTTGATCTCGGATATGCTTCAGATAGGCATTTAGCAATGCAGCCGATTTCTCTCAACAATTTAGAGTGGATACGTAAACATCGTTTTTCCGTTTTGGATAACCTGTTGTTGCTCGATGAGCAAGAAGCTATAGAAGAAACTATTCTGTTTCGAAATGAAGGAGGCGAAGCTATCGTTGAACTGTCAAATCCGGGACTTGGTCGAGATCCTCTTTCTTTAGCTCGTGTGTCAAGAGCGACCGGAGTTCATGTTGTTATGGGAGCTGGATATTACACATCCACACGTTCTCATGGGGAAAAGGTAGAAAAAATGGGGGTCGATGACCTCGTAGAAGAATTTGTTGGGGAAATAAATCACGGAGTCGGAGATACTGGAATAAGGCCAGGAGTGTTAGGCGAACTTGGATGTGTTTGGCCATTGGCAGCTACTGAGAGGAAGGTGCTTCAAGCAGCTGGAATGACTCAAAAACTGACAGGTATTCCCATTAATATTCATCCAGGCCGAGATCAACGAGCACCTATGGAAATTCTTCAGATCCTATCAGAATCAGGAGCAGACTTAAGTCATGTAATGATGAGCCATATTGATCGGACATTAATGACCCATGAATCAAGGGTAGAGGTTTTAAAAACTGGATGCAGTATAATCTATGATTCAATAGGACGGGAAGGATATTTTGATCTTGAGATAATCATTGATATCCCCAATGATAACTATCGGATAAATCATATAATGAAATTAGTGGATGAGGGTTTTTCGGATAGAATATTACTTTCGTGTGATGTTTGTACGAAAGATATGCGAGTCAAGTATGGCGGGCATGGGTACGTCCATATTCCGAAATATTTTGTACCCCTAATGAAAAGGAAAGGCGTTTCAGATGATGTAATAAAAAAACTAGTTGTTGAAAATCCAGCCAGAATTTTGACAATTTTTTAGATGGGAGTGGGCCTCTTTGAATGAAAAACTTCGAGTTGGAGTAGTCGGATGTGGCACAATGGGGCAGTACATTTTGGACTTTTTGTCTGATGAGAAACTACCTAACTGTGTGCCCGTCGCTGTGTATATACGATCTAGTGCTTCTCATGGTAGAGACTACCTTGAGTCCAGAAAAATTCCATGGGTTACACAACTAAATGAACTCCTGGCATTTAAACCTGATGTGGTGTTAGAAGCCGCTACTCATGATGCAGTAAAAGAAATGGGAGCAACAATTTTGGCGGCAGGTGTCGATTTTATCCCAATGAGTTTAGGGGCCTTTGTTGATTGCTATCTGCTTGAAGAGATGGCAGAAGCTTCAAGGAAGGGTAAAAGCAGACTTCATATACCATCAGGGGGAATAGGTGCTCTTGATGCTCTCCAAGCTGCAGTGTTGGGAGGGCTTCAGAAAGTAACCATGACTACACGAAAGCACTCAACGACATGGAAAGGAATTCCTGTGGTTGAAAAGATGGGGTTAGATTTGGAAAACTTAAAAGAACCGGTGCTTCTTTTTGAAGGGCCTGCAAAAGAATGTGTCAAGCTTTATCCACAAAGTATAAATATTGCGGCAGCTTTAAGTATAGCAGGAGTAGGTTTTGAAAAAACTGTTATAAAGATATATGCGGATCCTTTTATAAAATATAATACCCACGAGATTGAATGGGAAGGACCTGCAGGTAGGGTCAACGTTACTTTTGAAAACACGCCGGTTCCAAGCAATCCCAAAACTACTTATCAAGCTTGCCTTAGCGCTCTTTCGGTCTTAAACGGCATGTGTGGAACGAAATTAATCGGAGCATAACGAAAAATTATTTATTTTAATCAATCATGTTAAACAGAGTTATTCCTAATTCTTGTGCTTAGGATAATCTGTGTCCAGAGTTTGCTTGGTGATTTCATCTTAAATAAGGCGAAGCCAAGAATAATCTGGGGTTCAATTTAGGATAATACCAAACCAGATGTTTCTTGGACTTCGCTCTTTTGGTAATTAGTTACTCACATAATCACTAGAAAGCGGGGAGCTCTCTGGTATCTGAGGAAGCGGTGAAACATCGGTAAAATGTACCTTGGACGTGGGTGAAAACTCTTCTTTCACGAAAACGTCTCCGATTACATCTTGCCTTTTACTCAGGATATAGGTGTACTATTAACAGCATAAGTAAACATAGCGCGTTAAACACTGAATAAATTCGCGATTAACAATTCAACCGAGTGATTCCCACACGCCTCCGCCATATTTGCAAGGTCCCCGTCGGATATGCGGGTCACTCCGTCACCCCCTCCTTCCCATGCCAGAAAAGGACGCAAAAGAGCGCTCTCGTTTGACTGCCCTCGCACGCTGCGCCGCAGGATATCCGGTCCATGCGCGGGCCGTCTCCGGCGTTCGTGTACTGAATGCAATTCTTGCCTTTTGTCCATGGGGCTGATACACTGACCGGCAGGTCGAAAACGAGGGATACGCAGCGTGCAACGATGTCTTGAAAGGGCCTGACGAAACAGCGTGTCGGAAAGATCTTCCTTCTGTCGGAGAGGTGATTTCGATGTCATGGACGGCGTCGGCGGAGACGATGATCAGTGAGCAGATTGTTGCGCGGGGCATACGGTCCGAGGCGGTCCTCGCCGCCATGCGCTCTGTGCCCCGTCATCTCTTTCTTCCGCATAGTCTGCGCGAAAGCGCCTGGATCGACAGCCCCCTGCCCATCGGGGAGGACCAGACCATCTCCCAGCCCTACATGGTGGCGCGGATGACGGAGCTTCTCATGCCGTCCAAAGGGGAGGAGATCCTGGAGATCGGGACGGGTTCGGGCTATCAGGCCGCGGTCCTGGCCGCCATGGGGGCGCAGGTCACGAGCGTCGAACGGATCCGGAGCCTCGCTGAGCAGGCGAAAAAAATCCTCGCCGAGCTCGGGTACGACGTGACCGTCCTGTGGTCCGACGGATCGGGCGACCAAGGCCTCAAGGGGCGATCCTTCGACGGGATCATGGTGACGGCCGCCGCCCCGGACGTCGATCCGTCGTGGGATGAGATGCTGCGGCCGGGCGGCCGAATAGTGGTTCCGGTCTCCGTGGCGTCGGGGGGCGAACGCCTTCTCCTCCGAAAAAAAGGGCCGCTGGGAACATTCGAGAATATTTGGCACGACTACTGTCGCTTCGTTCCCCTGCTGAAGGGGAGGAAGGGGGAAAGGCTGTGCTGCGGGGAAGGGCCGAACGAGTGACGGGTCATGCGTCGTTCCGGTAAGGCCACCGACGAGCTGCTCTCAGCCAGGAATCTCGCCCTGTCGGGGCTTGTGGCGGCGGCCTATGCCGTCGTGACGATCCTTCTGGCCCCCATCTCCTACGGGCAGGTCCAGGTCCGCATATCCGAGGCCCTGACCCTGCTGCCCTTTTTCTTTCCCCAGTCGATACTTGGGTTGTTCGTCGGATGCTTTATCGCCAACCTCTGGGGCGGGTTCGGGCTTCTCGACATCGTCCTCGGGAGCCTGGCTACCCTGTTCGCCGCCCTGCTGACATCGAAGATGCCGAACGTCTATCTCGCGGCGGTGCCGCCCGTGGCGGTGAACGCGGTCGTTGTGGGGGGCTACCTCTCGTTCCTCCTCAAGATCCCCTTCTGGTCCTGCGCTCTCTACGTCGGCCTCGGGCAGGCCGTGGCCTGTTTTTTTCTCGGCATCCCTCTGTCCCTCTTGCTCCAACGGCGATTGAAAAAGGCCGGAGGGGATCCCTCCGGCCTGTAACCCCTTTCCTCACGCCTTCCGTTTCCACTTCGTCCCGCCCGCCGTGTCCTCGAGGATGATGCCTCGGGCGGCCAGGTCGTCCCGTATTTCGTCGGAACGCTTGAAATCTTTTCTCTTTCTGGCCTCCATCCGCTCCTGAACGAGGCTGTCGATCTCCTGAGCATCATCGGATCCGCCCTCTTCGATGCCGAGGATGCCCATGACGGCGTCGACGTCGGCGAAGAAAGCCTCGGCCCTCGCAAGCGCGTCGCTCTGCAGAGGGTCCTCATCCTTGAGGTACGTGTTCACGAGCTTCACCGCCTCGAAGATGGCGCCAAGGGCGGCGGCGGTGTTGAAGTCGTCGTCCATGGACTCGATAAACTTGTTCTTCAGGGTGTCGAACTGGG
>ENA-UOOM01003133-UOOM01003133.1-fermentation-metagenome-genome-assembly--contig:-NODE-3133-length-12484-cov-3.128892_pt1 | contig 12484 bp, 11 predicted proteins | sample MGYA00245781_ERZ724031 | MGnify/ENA primary metagenome ERZ724031 (study PRJEB28704, sample SAMN03018317) | fermentation metagenome | biome: anthropogenic terrestrial biome; feature: soil; material... | reverse complement strand
AGAAGGGGGACTTTGCCTATCTCCTTTAGGTACATACGCACAGGATCGTCTATATTTATGCCGGCGGGAACGGAAAGGGCGTCTTTGTCTTCCTCTTCCTTTTCGTCGTTCACCGAGGCGGCAATGGTGGCTAGGTCATCAGCAAGGTCGCTTTCGTTGCGGATTACCTCGATATTCATACTTTCCAACGTGGAGTAAAGCTCGTCTATCTGGTCAGCGTCGAGCTCTAGTCCTTCGATGCTTGAAGCGAGTTCCTGTTCCGTTATGTGACCGCCCTTTTCCCTTGCCAAGGCAGCAAGAGCAGCAAAGCGTTTTTCATATGGTTCAGTGTGCCAAATGTCAGCCTCGATATCCATCACCGTTTCATCGTTGTCAGCGTCGGCGAATAACTCGTCAGCATCGTCGTTCTCATCGAGTTCGACATCGTCCGCATCGGCAGTCTGGTTTTTAGCCACTTCTGAAGAGTTGGGAGCGTTGCCGCCCTGCTTTGCCTGTTCGACTTCTTCTGCGGTTTGCTTTGCTACCACCTTTTTAGCCGTGGGTTTGCGCTTCCTTTGGGGGGGTGTTTTCTCAGGCGCAGCTTTAATCTGACCGTCGTCCACCACGGCATCTTCCTCCGACGTGATTTCGGTCAGTATTTCTGTTTCGTTGGGCGCGGCTTTAACCTCGTCACCCTCAACCGCGGCAGTTTCCTGCTCCAAAATGTTTTCAGGCAGCGATTCCTTTTTCTTGGTGGTTTTTTTAACCTTGCTGTCCTTAGGGTTCATATCCGCGACCTTCTGCTTCGTCGTTTTTTCCACGTAACTCTCCTATTCGCCTAAGCAATTCTGCTTTTTTATCCTTTGTTGTAGTATCATCCTGAAACTGTTGTTGCAGCTTTTCGATTTCGCTTTCTCTGTCCAGCCTTATGAGCTCCGCAACACATTCTGAAAAACAGGTTTCGGGATCTTCGCATTCGGGCATGGACATGCACTGCGCAAAACACGAGGAAGCGTTCCCTTCCATGCGGCTGACAAACACCTGGAGTGCCTCAGGGTCGCCCCGGGGCATATCCTTCAGCGTATCCATAAGCGCAGTTGCGCCTGCGCCGGTGATAAGCTGCTTTTGTTCTTCGATGCGGGGTATATACGCCGGGTCGTCTATCGCAAGGCGAATGAGCAATCCTTCTGCGTTTCTGCGCCTGTCATCTTCGCTAGGAAGTTTTGTCATAGCATTTCTAGTATTCCGATAATTGGTAACGGTATTCTTATGCACCTCACGAATACCCGCTGTTTGGGCTTCCAGCGCCAGCGTTTCCCGAGAAAACCCGGTCATGCTAGCCAGTTCGGCAAAATAATGCTCCTGCTCGACGGGTGAAAACTGGGATACAAGATTGCTCCCCGCCCTCGCAAACGCCATCCTTTGGTCTTCGCTGTTCAAGTCGTAGTCACTTTTTAGGTAGTTTAGCCTAAAGGAGTTTTGTGAAACCGCTTCATCGCAAAGAGCGCGAAACGCATCCTCACCTTTTGATAGCAAGAACTCGTCTGGATCCATGCCATTAGGAAAACTGAGCACCCGGGCAATCAACCCTTCGGCTTCTAGTGTTTTCAACGCCTCCAGAGTCGCCTTCTGACCGGCAAAATCGCCATCGTAAGCCAAAATCACTTCGGAGACGGTATTTTTGAGTAGCCTCGCCTGCTGTTGAGTGAGTGCGGTTCCCAGGGATGCAACCGCGTTGACAATCCCGTGTTCGTGCAGACCGATGACGTCCATATAGCCTTCGACGAGTATTATCCTGCCTGGATTTTTGCCCTTGAGCCTATTGAGCCCGAACAGGATCTTACGCTTGTTGAATATGGGGGTCTCGGAGGTATTGAGGTATTTTGGCTGCTCGTTGCCCATTGCGCGGGCACCGAAGCCGACAACCCGGTTGTATGAGCCGATTATCGGAAATATTACGCGCCCCCTAAACCAGTCGTAATACTTGGAATCGTCTTTTTTGGACTTTGAGCAAAGCCCCGCTTCGGTGAGCGTTTCTGGCGAATAACCATTATTGTTCAGGTGTTTGAATAGTTCTCCGTCCCACCCATCCGGTGCCCAGCCAAGCCCGAAGGCGGTGGTGGTTTCGGCGGAGACACCCCTTTTGGCGAGGTATTCGCAGGCCTCCCGTCCCATGGGCTGCTTTAGACGCTGGTGGTAAAAAAGCGCCGCCTCCCTGGTCGCAGAATACATTTTTTCTCGCTTTTCGCGGTTTTGAACCGCTCCCTTTTCGTCTGAATGCTCAGGAAGCTCCATCCCCACCCTTTCGGCGAGCTGGCGGACGGCATCGACAAATGAAACATTCTCAATGTCCATCACAAAGTTAATCAGGGAGCCGCCCTTTTTACAGCCAAAGCAGTAGTACATATTCTTGTCCGGCGAGACGGAGAATGAAGGTGTTTTTTCATGATGGAAGGGGCAACAGCCCCACAGTCTTCCTCCCCGAGGTTTAAGCTGAACGTATTCGGAGGCGAGGGCTGCTATGTCACACTTTGAGATGAGTTCTTCCAGCCATGCATCCGGGAAATACGCCATTACACACACCCTTTCGTGATAACAATGCATTTATTTTATGAAAATGCGCTATATTATTCGCCATTCTTGTGTTCGTTCCTTCTTTTTTATTCAATCGCGTCAATATCCCCAGGATTTGGGAATAAAAATGCTTTGATACGTATTGATTGCGAACCTGTCCGTCATGCAGGCGATATAGTCCGCGGTGACTACTTCGCGACCGTCTGTGTCGATGTATTTTACGAATTCGGGGGGAAGGCTCGAAACATTGGCCAGAAAATGCCGGTACAGCTCCTCGAGCAGCCCTTTGGTCTTGCCTTCTTCCGATTTGGCGGTCGGGTTGGTGTATACATTCTCGAACATGAACCCCCTGAGCTTCGCCATGTATTCCTCAAAAACAGGGGACATGCGAACGTAACCTTTGCCGTCGCTCTCGTGAACTATGTCGAGTATCATGTTGTTTATCCTGTTGCCGTGGGAGTCGCCCAGAACTTTTAGGCAGTCCTTCGGAAGGACGGCGGCGGATAGCACACCGGCGCGGATTGCATCGTCTATATCGTGGTTTATATAGGCAATCCTGTCGGCGTAGCTGACGACTTTCCCTTCGAGGGTGCAGGGGTTACCGTCTTTGGTGTGGTTCAGTATACCGTCTCGTACTTCTTTTGTGAGGTTTAGACCTTCGCCGTCGTGCTCCAGCTTTTCGACGACGCGCACGCTTTGAACATTATGCCGAAATCCACCCGGCAGAACAGAATCGAGCACCGCCTCGCCTATATGCCCGAAGGGGGTATGCCCAAGGTCGTGACCCAGGGCAATCGCCTCGGTGAGATCCTCGTTCAGGCACAGCGCACGCGAAATAGTACGAGCAATTTGGGACACTTCGAGGGTATGGGTCAGCCTGGTGCGGTAATGGTCGCCTTCCGGAGAAAGAAACACCTGCGTTTTGTATTTAAGCCGCCTGAATGACTTGCAGTGGATGATTCTGTCCCTGTCGCGCTGATATTCAGTTCGAAGTACGCAGCTTTCCAGGGGCTTGTCCCGCCCCTGGGTATCCGCGCTTTTTGCAGCGTACTCCGAGAGCAGGCTCCTTTCGAGCTTTTCAAGCTGCTGTCTAGTGTTCATTCAATCGCCTTTCAAAAAACCTTGTAAAAACCACATGGAATGTTTTTTGCTCCAAAACATTGAAACCTACTCATGTATATATAAATACGCTAAATAACTCTAAAATCCTTCTTTTTGATGCAAACTTAAGTTCGCATATATTCCCAAAATAGCGAAAAACCGGCATTCAACACCGGTTTTTCGCGGAAATTAACTGATCGTTTATTCTTGGGATGTTTACTTCTGCCAGGGAGCCATAGTGTCGTTCTCGATAAGCTGTTCGTAGCTCTGCCGTTTCACAATCTGCGCATGCTTACCTTCGTTTACCAGCACCATCGCGGGTATCGGCACGCGGTTGTAGTTTGATGCCATAGAATAATTATACGCGCCCGTGGAGAACACCGCCAATACATCTCCAGCCTGGCATGGAGGCAATTTGGCTTCTTTAATCAGAATATCACCCGATTCGCAATACCGCCCTGCAATGGCGAGCGTTTCCGTAGCTGCCGCGGTGGGTTTGTTGACCAGCTTTGCGGTGTATTCAGAACCGTAGAGCATGTGGCGAGGGTTGTCCCCCATACCGCCATCCACGCTGACGTAGGTGCGCACTCCCGGCACGCGCTTGACCGTTCCCACCGTATACAAGGTTATTCCGGCTTCGCCTACTATGGCGCGGCCCGGTTCGATACAAAAGTCGTAATGCGGGAGACCTTTTTCGTCGCAGTTTTTGTATAGCGCTTCTACCATCTCGCCTATGAATTCGTAAGGCTCTGCCTCGGCGTCCTTCTCGGTATACATTATGCCGAAACCGCCCCCGAAGCTGATTTCTTTAATCTCGGTATCCAGATCTTTCTTTATCGATAGGGCAAAATCCGTAAGCCTGTCCGCCGCTATGAAGAAGGGCTCTTTCTCGAATATTTGAGAACCTATGTGGCAGTGGAGCCCGATTAGCTTTAGCTCTTTGCGAGTGAGGATTTCTTTTACGGCAAGGCGAGCCTCGCCGTCGTACAGCCCGAGACCGAACTTGCAGTCATCTATGGCGGTGAGCACGAATTCGTGGGTGTGTGCCTCTATTCCCGGCTTGACGCGCAGGGATACGCGTACCGTCTTTCGGCAGTCCCTCGCTATGTCCGCAAGGGTGCCTATCTCCTCGTGACTGTCTATAACTATGCAACCTACGCCGTATTCGACCGCCATCCTGAGTTCATCGGGGGTTTTGTTGTTTCCGTGGAAGACTATGCGTTCGCCGGGGAAGGAGGCGTTTTGCGCAGTGTATAATTCACCGCCTGAGACCACGTCTATCCCGAGACCTTCCTGCTCTATTATGCGGTACAGGGCGGTGGTGGAAAGCGCTTTGCTGGCGTAATACACCCTGCCTTGTGCGCCCGCACCGCGAAGGGCGGAATCGAATCCGCGACAAACTTCCCGCACAACACGCTCATCCAGTACATAAAGCGGAGTTCCGTATTCTTTAACGAGCTCTATACAGTCGCATCCGCCAAACACCATATTGCCGGCAGCGCTGACGCTGATTTTTTCCCATGGTTTCATTCTTTATATTCTCCGACTTCTCGTCATATTTCCGGAAAATTCTAGCATAACGAATGCGGGCTGTCAATCCAGCCCGCATTATTCTACGTCATTGTGTATAATTATTAGCCTTACATATGCAACCAGTTCAGCCAGATGGTGCGCAGGGCGCTCCCTATCGACGCCTTTTCGACGGTTTCGCAGGCTACTATCGGAACGCGGGCTAGCTCTGTGCCGTTTAGCTTGACGATGAGTTCCCCCATCTGAGCGCCCACTTCCACAGGGGCGGTCAGCAGTTCGCTGATTTCGACTTCTTTCGTTATGCCCGAAGCCTCGCCCTTTTTGAGCAGCATAGAAAGCGTTTTCCCGGCGACACCGTGCACCGACTTCTTGCGTCCACCCTCGATGGGCACATCCTTCGCAACGCCCTTGCCTTCCTCTATGACCAGCACGGATTCATAGTTAGCGAAGGCATGATCTAACAGTTTTTGAGCGATTGCCGAGCGGTTGTCTGAATTGTTGGCACCGATTACCACAGCTATATAGCGCGTTCCGTTTCTTTGAGCCGCAAACGCTCCGGAATATCCTGCAGAATTGTTCGAGCCGGTGGACAGTCCGTCGCACCCAGAGTAAAATCTGACTAGCCTGTTCGGATTGACAAGTTCTGTGCGCCTTCCGTCGGCATGCAGAAGCTCGTCCATATAAATAGAAGTGTAAGCCAACGCGCCCGGATGCTTGCAAAGCTGCGCGGCTATGACAGCCGCATCCATAGCGTTCAACCCCTGACCATCCGACCTATGACCTGTTGCGCTGGTGAACACTGCGGTGAGTCCCAGGCTTGCAGACCTTTCGTTCATCTTTGCGACAAATGCTTCGGTGGAGCCGCAAAGCTTCTCTGCGAGTGCAGCAGTCGCGTCGTTCGCGGAAATCATCAGCATAGCTTTATAGAGTACGTCGACGGAATAATCCTGTGCCGCAGCCAAAAAGGCGCTCATACCACCCAGCCCCGCAGCGTTGCTGCTTACGTTCGCAGTATCGGTTAGGGATAGCGCACCTGATTCCAGCGCTTCGGATACGATAAGCGCGCTCATCAATTTTGTCATTCCCGCGACGTCGAAATTCTCGTACGCGTTCTTTTCGTATATTATTTGACCGGAGGCGGCGTCCATCAGGATCGCCGCCTTCGCGTCTACTGCAAAGGGCAACTCTTCCGCCCTTACAGGATCGGGAAAAGCCCATTGCGCCCCGAACAATATGGTTGCAGCCAGCGTGGCTGCCGCCCACCGCCTGAATTTACCCACGTTCATTCCTCCTATGTTTTGATGAACTTATTTTTTCACGGCTCATTTTGTCTATACAAGGTGCTTAATGACAAAAAGGGCGGTATAATCCGCCCTTAACAAAAATATGCTGTAAATTCGGTCAAAAAACCTTTTGAATCGCTATGTCGATAAGTTTGGTAAAATTACCCTTGACCCTGTTCGCCGTCTCCATGACCTCTTTGTGATCCAGCGGGGCTTTTAGTACCCCCGCCGCCATGTTTGTGATGCAGGAAATTCCCAGTACTTTCATGCCGCAGTGGTTTGCCGCAATAGCCTCGGGCACGGTGGACATTCCGACCGCATCCGCACCCATTGCCCTAGCCATGCGGATTTCCGCGGGTGTTTCGTAGCTCGGACCTGTGAACATGATGTATACGCCCCGCTCGACCCTTATACCGGCATTTTCTGCCTCTGCTACCAGCTTTTCGCGAAGTGCGCTGTCGTACACTTCGGACATATCCGGGAACCTCGAACCGAACTCTTCAAAATTCGGTCCCATCAGCGGATTCGCACCCGAGTAGTTGATGTGGTCGGTTATCGCCATCAGCGCGCCTGATGACCACGCGGTATTTATGCCTCCTGCGGCGTTGGTTATCAATAGTTTTTCTACGCCCAGCAGGTGCATAGCCCTTACGGGTATCGTGAGTTCCTGCTGAGAATAGCCTTCGTAATAGTGGAACCTTCCCTGCATTGCGATAATCTTCCTGCCGAACCGCTCCCCCAGCACAAAGCGCGATTTGTGCCCCGCCACGCTGGATACGGGGAAGCCGGGTATGTCGGCGTAGTCGATTATCACTGGGTTTTCCAGCATTTCGGCATAATCCCCAAGGCCACTACCCAGAACTAATCCTATCTCTGGTGAAAAATCCACAACACTCATTATTTGTTTTGCCGCTCCGATTATCCTGCTTTTGATGTCCATAATGCACCCCTCAATTGGTAATTTCCGGCAGGAAGGAGGTTCCGACCGCCCACGGCTCCAGATCGAAAAAGTCCGCGATGGTCGCGGCGACATCCGCAAAGGTGGATCTCGTGCCTATGTCCACTCCCGCTTTGAAGTTCTTGCCCCATAACAGAAGCGGTATGTATTCCCTGGTATGATCCGTTCCGGGGAAGCTGGGGTCGCAGCCGTGATCCGCAGTTATTATTAGCAAATCGTATTCGCTCATGCCTGCCATGATTTCGGGAAGCCATGCATCGAACGCTTCCAGCGCTGCTCCGTAACCTTCAACGTCGTTCCTGTGGCCGTACATCATATCAAAATCCACAAGGTTCACAAAAATCAGTCCGTTTTTGTTGCTGTTTGCGTATTTTATCGCGGATTCGGTGCCCGCCTTGTTATTCGTGGTGTGGTCTACCTCGGTCAAGCCGCTTTTTGAAAATATATCTTCTATTTTGCCGACGCCTACAACGTCGTACCCCGCCTCTTGCAGGGCGTTGAGCACCGTATCCTTCTCCGGCGGCAGGGCGAAATCCCGCCTGTTCTCTGTCCTTTTGTAGTTCCCGCTAGTTCCGATGAAAGGTCTGGCGATTATCCTGCCCACGAGGTCGTCCCCCATCATGAGCTCCCTCGCTATTTTGCACTGCCTGTATAGCTCGTCCAGTGGTATGACTTCTTCGTGGGCTGCAATCTGGAACACGCTGTCCGCCGACGTGTAGATTATAGGCTTGCCGGTCGCGACGTGTTCGTCGCCCAGTTCTTTAATAATCTGCGTTCCGGAAGCGGTGCGGTTACCCAGGGTTCCTCTGCCTATACGCCTTTCGAATTCGTCCATAACGCGCCGGGGGAAGCCGTTCGGGTACGTTTTGAAGGGCTTGTCCATTATAAAGCCGGCAAGCTCAAAATGGCCGCTGGTGGTGTCCTTAGCGCATGTGAGCTCCGCCGCCTTGCCGAAGCTTCCGACGATACGCCCGCCCCCTTCGAAAAAACTGGTGCCCTTTATGCTGCGAAGCCCCAACGCGTCCATATTCGGAGTGTTCAGCCCGCGTTTTTTTATTATGTTGCCTATCGTGTCTGCGCCCGCGTCCCCGAAATCATCTGCATCGGGCATTTCGCCTACACCCGCGCTGTCCAACACTATCAGTATTATCTTTTTATTCTTCATGCTGCCTCCAAACCCAAAGGGTTTTCTACATTATACCATTCTGACTTTGCACCGTCATCCATAAAAAAACAGTGCACAAATACCCCTGAACAAGAGCGGCATAATCACACATTGCACCAGGCAGACGGGAATCAGCCAGAGCGCACCTTGAAGCGCGGTTTTAACATAGCCTTCGATGTGCTCATTGTGCAGCGAAGCCCTGGCACCCCTTAGCATTGCCGCCCAAGCGCGAAGAAAAATCGGCAGTGCGAGCAAAAGAGGGATTATAACGCAAAGCACCGCGCAAATCGCACCTTTTACGCCAAGCGCAAACAACAGCGGCATCGCGCACCCCGCCGGGAATGCCCACAGCGCCAGAAACAGAGCAGAAAGCGGAGCTATAGGCCAAAATAGCCCACCTGCCGCTATGAAGAAATATGCGGAGGCATTCACCCAAATTCCCCTTAGAATACCCGCAAATAGCCCCACACCGCCGTGCGCCAGCGAATCTACCGCCGCCTGGGCGGCTCCGTAATAAGCGATTCCTCCCGCGATCAGCACAGCAGCCCAACCTGACGCAAATCCGATGATGATGGGCAACATTCCAGAGATATACGCCCTGCCGTTTGTATAAAGATGCTCTGCGAGCGCCGAGTCCTTCCGCCTTCTTGCGGAAATGGCGCGCGAAGTCGTAGTCAAAAGCCGCACCCCCAATGTTTGTACATACTAAATAATATGGAGTGTGGCTTTTTTGTATGCGTGCTGATCAATGTGGTGCGGGCAGGTGGGAGGTGCTTTAGGCACTATGTTCCGCAAAATGTTTGGTAGTTGCAAAAAGAAGCATCGGGCAATTCGGCGTATTCCGCTTGCGCCGCTGTATGGGCGAACGGCTGCGATAGTGCTTCCAGCAGGCGGTTCAGCTTGCTGCAATCGCGTTTCTCAACCGCAGCTTCGAGTGCTTCTTCCACCCGATGGTTGCGGGGAATGAGTGCAGGGTTGCTGTTTCGCATTAACTCGCGCGAAGCTTCCTCACCCTGCTTCTGCCTTTGCAACCTTTTGCGCCAGTCATCCTTCCAATGAGCGAATTCAACACTGGCGAAAAGCGCAGTATCCACGTCTTTGTCGAATGTTAGGGCGAGGAATGTGTTGGTGAAATCTGCCCTGTATTTTTGCATCATGCCAAGAAGGGTATCGATGAGTGCTTCATCCCCAAGTTCTTCGTTGAAGATTCCCAGCTTTGCTCGCATACCCGCCAGCCAATGGCTTTTGAACAGTACCTCAAAATGCGACACCTCTTCCTGCGCCAGCATGACCGCCTTGCCGCGATCCCCGCCAATCAAAGGGATGAGTGACTCGGCAAATCGTGCGATGTTCCACTCGGCGATGCCCGGCTGATTACCGTAGGCATAGCGACCTTGTATGTCTATAGAACTGAACACCACCGCGGGGTCGTACACATCCATAAATGCACAGGGTCCGTAGTCTATCGTCTCGCCGCTGATGGCCATATTGTCGGTATTCATGACGCCGTGTATGAAGCCGACAAGTTGCCATTTTGCCACCAGCGATGCTTGGTGCTTGATGACTTCCCGAAGTAGCGACAGATAGCGGTTTGCATCGTCCGCAATTTCGATAAAATGGCGGTTTATAGTATAGTCGGCGAGGGCGCACAGCACCTCGATATTGCCAATATTAGAGGCGTATTCGAACGTGCCCACGCGAATATGGCTGGACGCGACTCGGGTCAGTATCGCACCGGGCAGCATCTTTTCGCGGATTACAGGCTCACCCGTCAAAACTACCGCCAGACTTCTCGTCGTGGGTATTCCGAACGCATGCATCGCCTCGCTGATTATATATTCGCGAAGCATGGGTCCCAAACTCGCCCTTCCATCCCCTTGACGAGAAAACGCCGTTCTGCCCGAACCCTTCAGTTGAATGTCGACGCGCTCGCCAGAGGGAGTTATTTGCTCGCCTAATAGCAGTGCGCGTGTAACCACGCACAACTCATGTCAAAAGACGTGGGACGCATGAAAAGACCCGGGAAAGCCCGGGATTAGGGGATTTGTCCGGGGTTAAGGTGGGATGAGATTGGCGCACAACTCATGTCAAAAAACGAACACAAAAAACAAAAAAACGACCCTGGAAGGCCGAACCAATAAAATCTAACGGTCATTGCCTAACGGTAGTGTTAGAGCGCGTCAGATTCCCTGTTTTAGGGCGTTAGGCGCGTTTTTTTGTATGCCGTCTGAACAGGCAGGAAAGAGCTAAAGTTAACCGCGACATACCTCACCCTAACCGCATCGAATAAAAAGACGGGAGCGCCCTAATCATCTAGCTTTAAGCAGACTGTAATCTACAAAAAGAGAAACCTCACAAAAAGACGTTTTGACGTCTATTTGTTGCATATTAATTCGTGTAAATGAAATTTATACAAAAATGCCGAGTAGCGGGCTAAACAGTTTTGATGAACTTGCCCAAGACTCGGATCTCCGTATGAGAATCGTACAATTGTGTCCGATCCGACGGATTGCACGGAACCAGCCTGACGCTGTCGTCATCCTTGTAAAACCGCTTGATCGTGCTGCCGTCGTCAACGGAAACGAGCGCGATTTCGCCGTTCTCGACAGTCGGCTGCGGGCGGATAATGCAAAGGTCTCCATCGCGGATCCCGGCATCAATCATGCTATCCCCATCGGCAATCACGGCGAAGTCGCCCCGACGCGTATCAGCAAGTACATCGTCTTCTGGAGTTTCGATCATTTCAATGGGTAAGCCGGCGGCGGCGCGACCAACTACTGGCACGGTTATTCGCCCCTCAGAAATATTACTTATGCCATCAGAGGGGTCATCGGCAGATAGAGAATACATGCCAGCCAAATCAAGGAGCTGCTCAACACGATTAAATTGGGAATAATCCAACTTTTTAATCCAGGTGATAATCGAATCCTTGCGATCCTCTAAATTATAGTAGGCACGCACCTTTTGATTCTTAGGTAAATTAAGCTCATCGATTGTGCGTTCATTTAATACATTAGAAACTTGTAGATCGGTTTCTCCGCTATATCCAAAACGCACACCAAAAAATTTCTCAAGTTTACTTAGGATTCTAAAAGTAGGATGAGACAAACCATTTTCATATCTATATATGCTCTGCTCCGCAATGCCTATTGCCTCGCCAAGCTGCTTTTGTGTAAGGCCCATTTTAACCCTTAAAGCACGAATTGAATCTCCAATACTCATCTCCATTCCCCCAATGCCGTATTACAAGTGTAATAATACCATACAGCGCTGAAAACTCAACAAAAAATGATGGGGAATTTTGCTAACACGCTTTTAATAAACAAATTTGTATGCTATATTGTGGATTAGACAACAAAAATGTAGGTGAGAGGAGGACACAATGTATCTGAAGCCAAAATGTGCAGAGATAAGGGCTGCCAGAAAGTTATCTGGATTATCACAGATACAGCTATCTGAAAAAGCGGGCTTTGGCAAAAGGAACACGGCAATCTGTAGATTAGAGCAGGGAACGTACAAAGTGCACCCCCTCCGCGCCAAAGCTGTCGCCGATGTACTCGGCTACAAAGTCAACGATCTTTTTGAACCTGCATCATGAAACGGAGGACACCATGGACGAAAGGAAAGTAACTATCACCTTGAGCACTGACCTTGCTCGTCGCATCCGCGATTGCCTGGCATGTCAAGAGCAGGCGACCGCGGAAAACTACCGTTCCGCGGCCGAAAGTCAGACTCCCAACAAGAGCCGGTACAAGTCCTGGATGGAAACGGCTCGAAAAGACTACGAACGTTTTGACCGGGCTTTTCAAAGAGCCTTGGACGCATAAGTCGAAACCGCCTGCGGGCGGTCTGGCGGGAATGGCCGCCAGACCGCCCGCAGGCGGTTTCGACTTA
>ENA-UOOM01003130-UOOM01003130.1-fermentation-metagenome-genome-assembly--contig:-NODE-3130-length-12492-cov-5.121251_pt1 | contig 12492 bp, 11 predicted proteins | sample MGYA00245781_ERZ724031 | MGnify/ENA primary metagenome ERZ724031 (study PRJEB28704, sample SAMN03018317) | fermentation metagenome | biome: anthropogenic terrestrial biome; feature: soil; material... | reverse complement strand
CAACTTGGGGAGCCAAACTAAAAGCATCAGCTGTGAAGCCGGTGCTTTTTTCATGCCTATAATTTATGCTGTACTCGAACAGGGCGTTAAGAAAACAGCGCGGTGCGCTGTTTTCAGCCCGCGGCCCGCAGGGCGAGTCCAACTTGGGGAGCCAAACTAAAAGCATCAGCTGTGAAGCCGGTGCTTTTTTCATGACTATAATTTATGCTGTACTCGAACAGGGCGTTAAGAAAACAGTGCGGTGCACTCGCCATGTCTTAAAATCCGGACAATTTTTAAGTATAATAATTGCAGAGCATACCGATGGCTTTCGGACGGCTTCTGAACCATGCCCGTTTTAAAGGTTTTACATCGCATATGCTCTGTTTGTTACTGATTCCTTTTTGGCTTTATTCGTTACTTACCAAAACATTTATTATATGAATTTCCTGACGGTTTCGCCCATCTCCACGCAGCTTACTTTTTCTTTGCCTTCAGGAAATTCATATAATAAATGTTTTAAGGCCACGTGACTGGAGTTCAGACGTGTGCTCTTCCGATCTGGTGTACGCACTGTTTCAAGGGCTTTTGAAACGGCGTTTTCGATGGCTTCAGCGGCTTTGGGCATGCCGAGCGAGTACCTTAACATCATCGCGGCGGAAAGTATGGTGGCAAGCGGGTTTGCATTTCCTGTGCCGGCAATGTCGGGCGCTGAGCCGTGGACTGGCTCGTAAAGGCCGAATTTGCCTTCGCCGAGGCTCGCCGACGGCAGCATGCCTATGGAGCCGCTTATCATGGACGCTTCGTCCGAAAGTATGTCGCCGAACATATTTGACGTGACTATGACGTCAAACTGCTTTGGGTCCCTCACAAGCTGCATGGAGCAGTTGTCAACATAAAGGTATGAAAGCTCCACATCGGGGAATTCTTCTTTGCCTATGCGCGTGACGGTTTTGCGCCACAGGCGGGAAGACTCCAGAACGTTTGCCTTGTCTACGCTGCAGAGCTTTCCGCGGCGTTTTTGCGCCATTCTGAAACCCACGCGCGCTATCCGTTCGATTTCAGGCACGGAATACATTTCGGTGTCGTAAGCGGCTTCGCTGCCGTTTACAGTCTTATGGCCGCGCTCACCGAAATAGATGCCGCCTGTAAGCTCGCGGACTATCATTATATTTAGGCTGCCGCCTATGATTTCGTCTTTAAGCGGCGAAGCCGAGCGCAGCTGGTCGAAAATGACCGCAGGGCGCAGGTTGGCAAAAAGCCCAAGGCTGCTGCGTATGCCTAAAAGGCCGGCTTCAGGCCGTTTGCCGCCGGGCATGTTATCCCATTTAGGCCCGCCTACGGCGCCGAGCAGGACCGCGTCGGCGGCTTTGCATGCCTTTACCGTTTCAGCGGGTATGGGGCTGCCGGTTTTATCTATGGCGCTGCCGCCTAAAAGCGCCTTTTCAAAGTTTACGGAAAAACCGAATTTTTCCCCAGCTTTTTTAAGTGTAAGGGCGGCTTCGTTTACTATTTCGGGGCCTATGCCGTCGCCTTCGAGCAGTACGATTTTATACTCTTTCATTCTGTGAGTTCCTTTCGTTTTTATTATTCTATGCCGCCTGTTTTTTCAGTGCGGTTTATGGCACATATTATACCTTTTATGGATGCAAGGCTTATATTGTTGTCTATGCCTACGCCGAAAGCCGGGCTGCCGTCTGGCGCGGTGAGGTGGATATATGAAACGGCTTTTGAGTTTTCACCGGACGAAACCGCGTTTTCACGGTAAGTTACAAATTTGTAGTCACTAATGCCGACCTGCTTAAGGGCACCGAAAAACGCGCTTATGGGGCCGTTGCCGCAGCCTTCGATTTCACGGTCGGCATCTTTGAAACGGATGACGCCCTTAAAGTGGACTTGCGCGCTGCCGCTTACGTCGTTGTCTTCGTAAAGCTTATATTTTTTAAGGCAGTAAGGCGCGCTGACGTCAAGGTAATTTTTCTTGAAAATGCCATAGATTTCCTGAGACTTAAGTTCGCGGCCGGCTTTGTCGCAGGCGGCCTTTACCATTGCGCCGAACTCCGTGTGCATTGCCTTCGGAAGTTCGAAGCCGTAGTCCTGCTGCATTATGAACGCGGCGCCGCCTTTGCCCGACTGGCTGTTTATGCGTATGACGGGTTCGTATTCCCTCCCCACATCGGCAGGGTCTATGGGGAGGTAGGGAACTTCCCAGTACGGTGTGCCGCTTTTCTTCATATACGCGAAACCCTTGTTTATGGCATCCTGATGCGAGCCTGAGAACGCTGTGAACACGAGGTCGCCGGCGTATGGGTGGCGCTGGTGGACTTTCATTTTAGTGCATTTCTCAAAGACGCGGCGGATATTGCCGATATTTGAAAAGTCAAGCCCGGGGTCGACACCCTGTGAGTACATATTCATGGCGACTACCATCACATCGGCATTGCCCGTGCGTTCGCCGTTGCCGAAAAGCGTGCCTTCCACGCGGTCGGCGCCGGCCATTATGCCGAGTTCGGTGGCGGCTGTCGCCGTACCCCTGTCGTTGTGGGGGTGCAGGCTTATTATAACGCTGCCGCGCCGTGAGATATGGCGGCAGAAGTACTCTATCTGGTCCGCATAGCAGTTAGGCGTAGCCATCTCTACGGTATTGGGCAGGTTTAAAATAAGCTTGTTTTCCGGTGTCGGCTGTAAAATATCCATCACTTTTTCGCAGATAAGGATGGAATTGTCTATCTCTGTACCGGAAAAGCTTTCGGGCGAATACTCATAACGGATATTTGTGCCGCTTTTTTTCACTTCTTCGTCGGTTAACTGCTTTATGAGTTTTGCGCCCTCGACGGCTATGTCTATGACTCCCTGCATGTCTGTCTTAAAGACGATTTTCCTTTGTAAAGTGGACGTCGAGTTGTAAAAGTGGACTATTACGTTTTTAGCGCCTTTAATAGCCTCAAATGTCTTTTTTATAAGATGCGGCCGCGCCTGCACGAGTACCTGCACCGTAACGTCGTCGGGAATCAGGTTACGCTCTATAAGTGTACGCATGATTTCATATTCTGTTTCGGAAGCCGACGGGAAGCCTACTTCAATTTCTTTAAATCCAACGTCAACAAGAGTTTGAAAGTAAAGCAGCTTTTCCTCAAGGTTCATGGGGTCGATAAGCGCCTGGTTGCCGTCGCGCATATCTACGCTGCACCATACGGGCGGTTTTGTAATTATTTTGTCCGGCCACGTGCGCTCTTTAAAAGCTATTGGTTTAAATGGGATGTACTTTTTGCAGCCTGTGTACATGATAAAAACAGCTCCTTTACTTATTTTGTACAGGTTAAAAGATAAATAGGCTCTTGTCCGCGCCGGCCGCGGAGGTAAACAAAAACGCCCCTGATGCGACAAACGCATCAGGGGCGAAATAAAATTCCGCTGTACCACCCGGATTCGGCTCTACTGCAGGTAAAGCCCTCAAAAGCCTCTAACAAGGCCTTGGCTTGTAACGTTGCCAAATGCGTCCGCTCCTAACGCTTTAAAACATCGGAAACGGCGGCTCCGGGATGAGCTATACGCGAAAGCATGGATACCGGTTCACACCAGCCACCGGCTCTCTTAAATAATCCAAACGAACGCCTTATTCCCCTCATAGCCTTTACACTATTAAGATATTCATATTATATTTTAATTGCTTAGGTTTGTCAAGTACAAATCAATAAATTTTAAAGCCAGCCGCCATACTGCCATAATTATAGTTTATTTCATGGATTCAGCAAAATCCATGAGCTCATCGGCCGTGACGTTTTGCGCAAGGGGTTTCTATCATTGGCAAAAAGGATTCCTAATACGCCCATTCTAATTTGTTTCTCATTAAAATTTCAATTTTTACTAATATTTTTACATTATATTATATCTTATACAATCCAGTACGTAATGGATGCCACTTAAAACTGCCGCTGCCGTAAGGCCAAAAGCGGCTCTCGGAGGCTTTGTTAATGAAAGACCGGCTGAAAAATTTTACAAAGGTACAAAAGAGGATAGCCGTAATCGTGACGGTGACGGCGGTGGCCGCCGCCGGTACGGTGGGGACAGTATTTGCGGTGCAAAAAAAGAATTCGTCGGAAAGTACGACGTCTTATCGTGAATATACGGTAAAAAAGGGTAACGTTACCGTCGGCACTACGGAGTCCGGCACGGTTTCGCTTGACCAGAAGTCCATAACTTTTCCTATAGACTGTGAAGTCGGCACATACCTTGTTAAATCAGGCACGACAGTCAAAAAAGGCGATGCGCTCGTTTCACTGAACTTGGACAGCATATCAGAAAACAGTTCGGAAACGAAGCAGAAGCTCGAAGCGGCCAAGGTAACGCTTCAGCAGGCGCTCAACGACCAAAACATTAAGCTCGAAACGGCAAAGATAACTTATGAGTCGAGCAAGGCGCTTGCCGAGTCAGCACCGGTTACAAAGGAACTGACTGAAAGCGAGCTGCAAAACAATATCTCAACGGCGCAGGCTACGCTTGACAAAGACAAAAAAGACCTTGCAGCCTATACAGAACTCCAGAAAAGCTGGAAGTCAGACTACGAAAAGCTGCAGCAGCTGAAAACATGGATGGACAACGCGGAAACGTCTAAAAGCAACTATGAGACGCAGCTTTCAAAGTATAAGGAAGACAACGACACGGTTATAAGCGAGTACGACAAGCTGAAAAGCGCTGCTGAGAGCGCGCGGGAAGAGTACCTTGCCGCAAAGGCAAACGCGGACGACGAAAATGACTACAGCGAAGAAAAGGATGCCTACGATGACGCCAAAAGCGCTGTCGACACGTATTACTCGGGCGTTGCTGCAAGCATAGTAACGGAAGAAAACAACCTTGAGGATAAAGTCGCCGAGTATACAGCCAGCTACACAAACTATACGTCGGCCTACAATGACTTTAAAGATACTTATGATAAAAAATACGACGTCACGGACACTGAGCTTGACGACAAGGTAACCTCACTTAAAGCAAGCGTGCAGACGGACGAGTATAATTTGAAGAAGGCACAGAAAACAGCGCAGATTTCTTCCGCAAGCGCAGATACAAAGGAAGCAACCGACCTTAACACTGCCGCGGGTGCGCAGAGCACTTACGACCTTACCGTAAACCAGCTTTCACAGGCTGTGTCGTCTGCACAGGCTGACTGCGACACGCTGCAGGAAAAAATAGACGAGATAAACAACGCAATGAACGGAAACGGCGTAATTACAAGCCCGTGCGACGGAATTGTGTCTTCGGTTTCATATACGGACGGGAGCGACGTTACGGCTAATGAAGCTATAATGACTATTTCAAAGGCCGACACTGTTTCAATGGATGTATCCGTTTCCGAAGACGACATAACCAATGTGAGCGTAGGGCAGGATGCGGATATAACACTTTCCGCTTACGACGGCCAGACGATAAGCGGCATGGTGGAGAGTATAACGGCTGAGCCTGCACGCAGCGGTTCGTCGTCCGTCAGCTATACCGTAACGGTAAAGGCTGCAGCAGACAGCAGCAGTATAGGCACTGTCTATGAAGGCATGAGCGGCGAAGCTACTATAGTCCAGGGCGAAGCTAAGAGCGTCATCTATGTAAGCAATAAGGCTATAACTTTTAACAACGGTGTTTCGACGGTGCTCGTTAAGAAAAGCGACGGGAGCAATACGCAGAAAACGGTCACGACGGGATTTTCGGACGGCACTTATGTTGAGATTACAGGCGGCCTCAGCGAGGGAGATACGGTACTTGCGGAAAGCGCGGTGAAATCCTGATGTCAGAAAGCGAAGAACGCTCCGGAAAAATGCGTTTCGGTGAAATCCTTCATCTTGTATGGATAAATATAATGGAGAACAAGTTTAAAGTCTTTCTTACGTCGCTCGGCGTAATAGTAGGCTCGGCTACCATAATCCTTGTTATAGCCGTCGGCCACGGCGGCGAGGTGGATGTGGAAAACCAGTTTAAAAACCTTAACGCCGGCTCCATAAACGTTTCTGTCAGCACTACGGCCGAAATGGAAGATGCCATGATGGGCGGTATGCCAGGCGGCGGAGGCGGCGGTATGCCGCAGGGCGGAGGAAATAAGCAGGGCGGCGGCGGAGGCGGCGGAATGCCGCAGGGAGGCGGAAACAAGCAGGGCGGCGGTGGAGGCGGCGGCATGCCCGGCGGAGGCGGCGGAGATATGAAGGGCCAGTCTGTAACGCTTTCATCGTCTGACATTGACGATATATCTTCTCTCGTTTCAGGAATATCGGAGATAACGATTTACGACAGCTCCACCGCGGCTGTTGAAGGCGGCAACCTGACGGAAGAGAGCGATTATACAGTAATAGGCGTTATGCCAGAGTACCAGGATATGACTAACCTTGAAATGCTGGAGGGCGACTTTATAACGGACGACGACCAGAGCGGAAAAAGCAAAGTAGCCGTGATAGGGTATACGCTCGCACAGGAGATTTACGGGAGCGCATACTACGCTTACGGGGAAAATATATCAATCGAAGGCAAAAAATATGAAATAGTCGGGGTACTTTCTAAAATGGGCTCCGTTTCGTCTGGCACAAGCCCGGACGAGTCGATATTTATCCCGTATTCGACAGCAGAAAAATATGTGTACGGTAAAGATGCCAGCCCGCAGATAATGGCTATAGCATCTGACGTAAATAATGTTTCTTCAGTAATGACGAATGTTAAAACTGTACTAAGTGAAAATTATCCCAAGGCTGAGTTTACCGTCACAGACGCCGGCGCCACTATGGAAACGGCCACGTCTTCGGCAAAGACGCTGTCAACGCTGCTGATTGCCGTTGCGCTTATAGTTTTTGTAGTCGGCGGCATAGGCATTATGAATGTTATGTTTGTTTCGGTTAAGGAGCGCACTAAGGAAATAGGCATACTTAAAGCGCTTGGAAGTTCAAAAAAGGAAATTCTGCTTGAATTTCTTACCGAAGCAATGTTCATAAGCATTTTAGGCGGCATTTTAGGGCTTGTGCTTGGCTTTGCGCTTGTACCTTTAATAAGGCTGAGCGGCATGACTATAGAGCCGCTGGCCGTGAGCGGCCTGTACGCGATGATATTCGCGGTGGCGACAGGCACGATTTTCGGATTTTACCCTGCGTGGAAGGCTGCCGCGCTTATGCCTATTGAGGCCCTGTCAGAAGAGTAAAGGAGTTTTTACGTATGAATAAAATAAAGTTTGCAGTGCTGTTGCTTGCCTGCGCGGCTGCGGTTTTACCGCTGTCGGCCTGCTCGGGAAAAAATGACGCAAAACAGGCGGATGCAAAAAGCACGGTAAGCGGTACCGGCAAAAGCGCGTCGCAGACAGAGATAACGGGGAAAGTAACGTCCATTGTAGGTAACAAGGTGGAACTTGCGTTAGGGACAGTCAACTCGGACAGCGGCAAGGCAGATGAGAAGACAGGGCCCGAAGATGTGCAGAGCAGCGGGCAGCAGGACGGTGAAGGCTCAAAAACGGTTTCATCCGGCGCTTCATCTTCAACCGGTACGTCTTCATCGGGCAGCGGCTCAGTTTCGATTACGCTTACTGGAGAAACGGACACCGTCATTATCCCTGTTGGCCTTACGCTCTCACAGAACAGCGGCGGCGGCACCGGAGGACCTCCGTCAGGCGGAGACTCAGGCAGTGGAGGCGAAAACGGAGGCGGCGGACAGATGCCGCAGGACGGTGGCAGTACGCAGAGCGGAGGCAGCGCGCAGGGCGGCACAAACTCGGCCGCCGGCGGCACAAGCACTAAAACGAGCGACTTTTCAAGCATAACAAAAGGCATGATACTGCGCATAACAGAAGAAAAGGCGAGCGACGGTACTGAGAACGTAGTTAAGGTCACCGTTTTATCAGAGTAAAATCCTTTTACACGAAAGGCGCCCTTTATGGAACATGTAATAAAACTTAATGACATAAGGAAATCATATAACGAGGGTGAAAACAAGCTCGAAGTCCTTAAGGGCATTTCACTTGAAGTTAATGAAGGCGAGTACCTCGCTATTTTGGGGCCGTCCGGCTCCGGTAAAAGTACGCTTATGAACATAATAGGCTGTATGGATAATTTTCAAAGCGGGGATTACTGGCTTACTGACAACTATGTAAATAAACTGAACGACGCACAGCTTACACGGCTGAGGAACAGGCAGATAGGGTTTATTTTCCAAAAGTATCAGCTCATACACCAGTATACGGTCCTGCAGAACACCATGATGCCGCTTCTTATACGCGGCATACCGCGCAAAAAGGCCGAGGAAATCTCAATGGAAAAGCTTGAAATGCTCGGTATGAAAGAACGCGCGCACCATAAGCCGAACGAGCTCTCCGGCGGGCAGCAGCAAAGGACGGCGATTGCGAGGGCGCTTGTTGGGTCTCCTAAGCTTTTGCTTGCCGACGAACCGACAGGCGCGCTCGACAGGGGCACGGGGCAGGAAGTCCTGAAGCTTTTTAAGCAGCTTAACGAAATGGGCAACACCATAGTTATGATAACGCACGATCTGCACGTGGCAAAAAGCGCTAAACGGATCGTAAAGATTATCGATGGGGAGATTTTTGAGGGCAGCCGCGACGAGATAGAAGAATGACCGCGGCTATTGCGAAAGGAGATTTAATATGGCGCGTTTTATGAAGAAAAATAAATTGTTAATAGCGCTTGGCGCGGCATGCGTTTCACTGGCTGTAGCCGCCGGGGCTTTTTCGCTCACTGCCTCGGCGACATCCGAAACGCCTGAGTCTGTTATGAACCTTGCGGGGATAACGCTTTCACAAAATACAAGTTATGTAAGCGACTCGTACTTCGGTGTTATAAATGTAAGCGTACAGGACGAAGACGTGGTGAGGGCATCTGTAGACAGCCAGTGCCGCCTTGTAGTGACGGCTATTTCAGACGGCGAAACAAGCGTTTCGTACTGGTATAGAAAAACGGCTGCCGACGGATGGACGAGCGCGACAATGAAGGTGACAGTCTCCGGCAACTCTGAAAAATCATCCAATATATCGAGCAGCGAAGCCGGCATAGTTTTTCCGAAAGCTGAGATAGGCATTAACGTAGGTGAAAGCTATACCATGGACGGCGTGAAAGTGAACGGATTTTCAGTTAAGACTTCATCGCTCCTATGGTTTTCAGCCGCTGACGGCGTAATTTCAGTAGACAGCAAAACGGGAAAAATAACCGCCGCGGGCGCGGGTACGGCCGTGCTGTACGCGGTAGACCCGTCAACAAACGCATGCAGCAGCATCACGGTAAAAGTTGTAAAAGGATAAGCAGAACGTAAAAAGGCCCCGCGCGTGTAGGTTATGTACTCGTGCGCGGGGCCTTTTATGATGCATTTTTTAATTTTTACAATAGGAAGTTAAAGTGAAGAGGCGATAATCGGGTCGAGTTCTTCCGGCGTGACGGTAGGTTCGAACCTTGCTTTTACGCTGCCTTTCCTGTCAATAAGGAATTTTGTAAAGTTCCACTTTATGCCGCTGCCTTCGAAGTTATCAGGGTAGTTGTCCTTTACGACGCCCTGTATCATCCTGCCGGAGTCCTTGTCAAGTTCAAAGCCTTTAAATGGGGCTTCTTTTTTAAGGTACGTGTAAAGCGGGTCTTCGTTTGCCCCGTTTACGTCGATTTTGGCGAACATCGGGAAGGTAACGCCGTAATTCATCTTGCAGAATGACATAATCTCGCCGTTGCTGCCGGGGTCCTGCTGCAAAAACTGGTTGCACGGGAACCCGAGGATCACAAGGCCCTTGCCAGCGTACTTTTTGTACAGCTTCTCAAGGCCGTCGTATTGCGGCGTAAAACCGCATTTGCTTGCAGTGTTTACAATGAGGAGAAGTTTTCCGGAGTAGTCCGAAAGCGAAACCTCGCTGCCCTTTATATCTTTAACTTTAAAATCATAAATACCCATAATAAATACCAACCTTTCGTACAGTTAAGTTTAAAATGCCGCCATACCCGTCAGGCCGGGTTGGCGGCATCGGCATGCAGTCATTTATTTTGCTGTAATGTAAGTCAGATATCCGCTTTCCAAAGCCCGTGCAGGTTGCAGTACGCATAAGCGGTCGCTTTTTCGCCGGCACACGTGAACTCAGCCTGCGGCTTCATGCCGGGCTTAAGTTTTACTACGCTGATGGTTTCACCGGAGACAAGCGCAATCCACTCGATGTAGTGTTTTTCTTCCATCGGATGTGCGACTGAACCTACGGTAACTGTCACCCTGTCACCGTCTTTTTTAACTACGGGAACGTGCTTCTCGTGCGCAGCGTCGGTCGAGTTGGCTTTAAGCGGTGTCATGGCCGCCCCGCAGCAGCTGAGTACCCCGCCGCCTTTTCTAATCAGCGCGACTATGTTTCCGCATCTTTCACAGCGGTAAAATAAAGCTTCATCCATTTTAAAAACCACCTTTTATTAAAATAAAATACACTATTCCTACGGAGTTTCTAATGTTTTACGTATGCGGCGTCCCGCCGCAGGGCGGGTAACCGTTAAGCGCAGCGGTCAGTAGTTTACGACCCTGCGTTCAAAGTAAGCCTGCGGGTGCTTGCACGCCGGGCATACCTTCGGGGCTTCTTTGCCTTTGTAGATATAACCGCAGTTGCGGCATACCCATACGGTTTCAGTGCCGCACTTAAAGACAAGGCCGTCTTTTATGTTTGACAGGAGCTTTGCGTAGCGCTCCTCGTGTGACTTCTCGATTTCCGCTACTTTACGCATTGTTGCGGCAATGTCTTTAAAGCCTTCTTCTTCGGCTGTTTTGGCCATGTTTACATACATGTCCGTCCACTCATAATGCTCGCCGCCGGCCGCGGCCTCGAGGTTTTCAGGGGTGGACTGTATGCTGCCGCCCGAAAGCAGCTTAAACCACAGCTTTGCGTGTTCCTTTTCATTGTTAGCGGTTTCTTCAAAGATAGCCGCTATCTGCTCGTAGCCTTCTTTTTTTGCCTTTGAAGCAAAGAAAGTGTACTTGTTCCTTGCCTGTGATTCACCTGCGAACGCGTCCTGCAAGTTTTTCTCCGTTTTGCTGCCTTTTAATTCCATAACATATTCCTCCTAAATTTATTTATATATTTTATTTTTCCCTTAACTCTAGCTATTATTATACACGGCTAACAAATAAAAAGATGTAAAAATAAGAATAATAATTATTTTTATTATATTTTTTATACGTGCCTGAAAGGCCTGCCGTGCAGGCAGGCCCCAAAACGCGCAGAAGCAGTATCTGCATGCGCCATGCCGTATTGCCGCATAGGCGGAAAGTTTTGCCCGCTTTGCCAAGTACAGCGCAGCCGTACCGGCAGACGCCGGCTTTAGCCATGGTTACGGTATATGGTGATGTATGTAAGCCGCCATGGCTGTGCCAACACGATTGCGTTTCCGCCGTTACTGCAAACCACCGGAGCCTTGATGCCTGCCATATTTCCTTAAGTTTAACATAATAAAACACAAAAATTTTACTTTTGTAGAAATAACCATAAATTTAATAAATTATTTAACTTTTTTGTTATGTTTTATGCAGAGGCCGTTTAAACACATGACGCGCGGAAAAATACGCTATACGGTTATTTCAACCCTGTTGCCGTCAGGGTCGCCGACGCAGCTTTCAAAGTACCCGTCGCCTGTCAGCCTGGGCGCGCTGTAAAGCGGGTACCCGCCGTCAGTTATGCTCTTTGTCGTATGAAGGACTGCCTCCCTGCTGCCTACGGAAAAAGCGATGTGGCTGAAACCGCTTCCGTACTCTGCGTACGCCCGCTTCTGCAGGTTGGCAGAGTGTGTTACTTCAAGCCTTGCACCGCCGCTGAACGAAATAAAATAGCTTGAAAACCCGCTTTTGTTCCTGTAAATGCCGCCGCATTTGCCGCCGAAGTACTTTACGTAAAAGTCCTTAGTCTTTTCAAGGTCTACAGCGTAAACGGCGGCATGGGCTATTTTTACATCCATTTCAGTTACTCCTTAAAATTATTTTAATATTGTTTGAAATAAAATTAAAGCCACGGAGCGCTTTTTACTGCCGGCCGCACATATCGCGTAAACGCGCTTAAGCGCCGTTATGGCGGCGATGGGATATTCATTCATGTAAAACGCTTCCCGAAGGATGATATTTAACATATTAAATATAGCATTTCCGTGCATTTTGTCAACATGACCCGCGCAAAAAAAGCCTCCGGAACATGCTGCGGCAGCATTTTCCGGAGGCGTAAGGTTTATATCGTATTGTTGCGGGCGCAGAAACGTTTTATATTTTGGCGCGCTTTAGCAAAAGTGAGTTTGAAACTACCGAAACGGAACTGAAAGCCATGCACGCGCCTGCTATTATCGGGTTAAGTATGCCGAAGGCCGCGAGCGGCACGCCAAGCGAGTTGTAAATGAAAGCCCAGAAAAGGTTCTGCTTTATTTTGCGCATTATTGCTTTAGAAAGGTTTATGGCCTTCGGCACGTCGCTGAGGCTGCCGCTCATAAGCACCATAGAACCGGCGTTTGCGGCAACGTCAGTGCCTGTGCCGAGCGCCATGCCTATGTC
>ENA-UOOM01003129-UOOM01003129.1-fermentation-metagenome-genome-assembly--contig:-NODE-3129-length-12495-cov-3.939952_pt1 | contig 12495 bp, 6 predicted proteins | sample MGYA00245781_ERZ724031 | MGnify/ENA primary metagenome ERZ724031 (study PRJEB28704, sample SAMN03018317) | fermentation metagenome | biome: anthropogenic terrestrial biome; feature: soil; material... | reverse complement strand
ATGCCCTCATAAACTTCTGTGCCAGGCCCAATGAACAAACGGCCGCGGTCCTGTGCATACCAGAGGCCGTATCCGGTGGAGACACCAGTTTCAAAAGCGACTAAGCTCCCGGTATTCCGAACAACAATCTCGCCTTTATACGGCTCATAGGAGTCAAATACACTGTTCATAATGCCGTTTCCATTAGTGTCTGTCAGAAACTCCTGACGATAGCCCATCAGTCCACGGGCAGGAATACGGAATTCCACATGCGTCATGCCGTTATCCCGCGTACTCATATTGACAAGTTCTGCTTTACGAGAGCCAAGTTTTTCCATAACAGCACCTACATAATTATCCGGCACTTCAATCATCAAAAGCTCTATCGGCTCACAGCGCTTGCCATTCATGTCTTTGTAGATAACAACCGGACTGGAAACCTGAAATTCATAGCCTTGGCGCCGCATTTCTTCAATCAGGATAGACAAATGCAGTTCGCCGCGTCCGGAAACCTTGAAAGTATCCGCTGAATCTGTTTCTTCCACACGCAAAGCCACATTGGTTTGAATTTCTTTCGCTAAACGGTCACGCAGGTTACGGGAAGTGACAAACTTACCCTCACGGCCGGCAAACGGGCTGTTGTTCACCATAAACATCATAGAAACCGTCGGCTCATCAATCTTGACAAACGGCAGCGGGTCCAGATGTTCCGGATCGCAGGCGGTTTCACCAATATTTAAATCCGGCATACCGGAAACAGCGATAATATCACCTAGCTTTGCTTCTTCCGTCTCAACGCGCTTCAAGCCTTCAAATTGATACAGCTTCATCACACGTTCCGTATGAGTTGTTCCATCACGGTGGCACAACGTCATCATATCATTCACATGAATTTGTCCGCGTTCTACACGTCCAATGCCGATACGGCCAACATAGTCATCATAATCTATGTTGCTAAACAAAACTTGTGCAGGACCGTTCAAGTTGCCTTTCGGAGCGGGAATATATTTGAGAATTGCATCAAACAGCGGCTTCATGTCCTTCCCTTTTTCATCCGGCTTGTTCATGGCATAACCATCACGGGCAGAAGCATAAACCACAGGAAAATCCAACTGGTCATCGTTAGCTCCAAGTTCAATGAACAGATCCAGCACTTCGTCGACAACTTCCGCCGGACGGGCACCCGGACGGTCAATTTTATTCACGACAACAATGGGCCGCTTGCCAAGAGCCAGTGCCTTTTTCAGGACAAAGCGTGTCTGCGGCATACAGCCTTCAAAAGCATCAACCAGTAAAAGAACACCATCGACCATCATCAGGATACGCTCAACTTCGCCGCCAAAATCCGCATGGCCGGGAGTATCGACAATATTGATCTTTACGCCGTTATACATGACAGCAGTATTTTTAGACAGAATCGTAATGCCGCGCTCACGTTCCAAATCATTGGAATCCATCACACGTTCTTCGACTTCCTCATTGCTTCGAAAAACGCCGCTCTGCCGCAGCAACTGGTCAACCAGCGTTGTTTTTCCGTGGTCAACATGAGCGATGATGGCAACATTGCGTAATTCATTTCTTGTATCCATTTTTGCATACCTCTTTGTAATCAGATTCCGAAAAGATGCAGCAGCTTCTGCGAAAATCTTCGCAGCTGCAGCAAAGCTGCCGCTCTTTCCCTCAAACTTTTATATTATAACACAGTTTCTGTCAAATGGAAACGGAGCGTGCGTAAAAAGAACTGGAGCAGCCTAAAAATACTTATACAGATTCCCCGAAAATAACAGTTCCGCTATGCTGCATGTTTGACATAAAGAAGCCGCGTACCTATCAGAGATACGCGGCCTGAAAAACGTGATGGAGCGAACGACGAGGATCGAACTCGCTACCTCCACCTTGGCAAGGTGGCGCTCTACCAAATGAGCTACGTTCGCATTTGCGACTGCAAGGTATATCATACTACAACTTTTTGAATTTGTCAACCGCAAAATACTTTTTTCCCCAATCTGTTTTTTCAGGACTCGTATGATTAAGACGAAGGCAGTAAAAAGAAAAGCAGGAATGGGACACATCAGTCAGAACAAAATTGTCTCATAAAATCTGACCGAAAGAAAGTACCCATTCCTGCATGAATGATATCTTCGCAAGAGACGAAAAAAGCGGCTTCCAATTCAATGAAACATATAAGAGTCAAAAGACACCAAGTAAGTTGAAAGTATGACAAATGTACTTATCAAATCAAACCTATATCATCGCTTATGCAAATAAATTTCAGAAAGTTATTTAAATGTTTGAAAAAATGGAATTGCTTGTCGTGTTCACAATTTTCAAGAAGCAGAAAGGCCACGTACGGCATCACTGATTAACGGAACGACCTGCTTTTTACGGGAAACAACATCATCTGCAAAGATGGCCCCTTCCGTGGTATCCGGTTTTCCGAAAATCCCCTTTGGCAAACCCGCTTTTTCACTGGCAAACAAAATCAGGGAACCATTGCGTACAATATCCGTAATCATCAGCATCAGGAGATCATAGCCATTTGCTTTCCTTGCATCTTTCAGATAATCCAGCAGTTTCTCCTGCGCATGCTGAACGTCAGCAGAATTGCTGGAATTCACCTGTCCCACTCCGATTTTATACTTATTAAACTGATATTCTTTAAAATCATAATGTAAAATCTGCTCTGGACTCATTTCATTTAGAACAGAACCCGCCTGGAACATTTTTTCTGCAAAATGTTCTGTATCGACCTCTGCAATCTCCGCAAGATGAGAAACCATTTTGCTGTCCAAAGAGGTGGAAGTGGGCGATTTCAAATTTAAAGTGTCGGAAATAATAGCTGCATATAAAAGCCCTGCTATCTTTTTGGAAGGAATGATGCCGTTTTCAAAATACATGGAGGAAATCAGGGTCGCAGTGCTCCCTACCGTATCATTTTTAAAGAAAATAGGGCTGCTGGTCTGGATATCGCCAATCCGGTGATGGTCAACAATTTCTAGAATTTCAGCTTCGTCGATTCCATCAACAGTTTGTGATTTTTCATTGTGGTCGACAAGGATGACTTTTTTCTTTCGTGCATTAATCAAGTGATAACGAGAAATAAATCCTTTAATGCATCCCTTTTCATCAACGACCGGATAGCTTCTAAACCTGGTTTGAATCATACGGTCACGAATAGAATCAACATAATCCTTGACATGGAAACAGTTCAGATTCTTTTGGGTCATAACATAACGTACGGGAATGCTCTGATCAATCAGTCTCGCTGCAGAAAAGGTGTCATATTTTGTTTCCAAAATAATGCAATTGTATTGTTTAGCCAACTGGATAACGTCTTGATCCGCTTTGCTTCCGCAAGTCAAAATCAAACAGCTTGCACCCGCTTTAATAACATAAATCTGGCTTTCTTTCCGGTCGCCAAGCAGAACCATATCACCTTTTTCCAAAAACCGGCCCACACGGTCCGGCATCATAGCCGCAACAACGACTTTTCCTGTCAAATGAAAACCCTTTTCCTCTCCAACTACCAAAGTAGCTTTTAAGGTTTCCATAATATTCCGCAAAGGAGTATCACTGGTGGAAAGGATATTACTCTCAAAAGTATCCATGTAATTCTTTGTAATATCTGAAAGAGTAATAACTCCCAGAAGCTTTTCATTTTCGTCAGCAACTGGCAAAATTCTCTGATTATTGCTTTGCATAATATGCCATGCTGTTTTTATGGATATGTCTTTTGAAACCGGATTGATAATATCCATATTTAAATCAGCAACCTGTGTTTTCACAGTATTAAGATAAGCAGGTTCTTCCACGCCGAAATAATCCAAAACGAATTTTGTCTCACGATTAATCGTGCCAATGCGAACGGGAACCGCGTTGACACCAAACTTTTTTTTCAGTTCTGCATAAGCAATGCTGGAACAAATGGAATCTGTGTCCGGATTTTTATGGCCGGTAATGTAAACAGTCTCATTCACGGATGTACTCTCCTTCTTATACCGCTAAACGGTCATAGTAAAAATTTTAACGAAAGAATATGCATGCTGCTTCCATGCCCCTTTCAAAATTTCATTTTCATTATAGCATATGATTCCGCAGTTAGGGACAGAAAAAGAAAAACATATATAATTTTTACTGCTTCGATAAAATGGTTCTCAATAAAGTCAAAAGCCGGTGAATCAAAATACTAACTCGGCTATGAACATAACAAATATTGCAAGCGTCTGAATAACTTATCAAATCCACAGATCCTTCGCTCTTCACTAAATTGCAGCTGCAATAAAGGGAACCGACAAAACAGTTACTGCCATTTGGGTGCTTTCTGCAGTCTTTCTGTAAATTTCCTAATTGAAAAATCACATAAAAGTTTCTTTACACGATCCTCGAAGAGCATAAAATAAACCCTTCATTGGAATGTGATGATACACATACTAAGAAGGGTTGAAACAACATACAAACAAAATACAGAGTACTCGCAAACTAAGCTATCACATATATCATTATCCGTTATTGATTCCATAGTTCAAATGAATAAAGGATTGCTAAATACTCTTGAAATCCGCATGTGGGCTTAACTTTATTCTTCCTCTTCGGGGGCTTCCCAGTTGTGCCAAACATTCTGCACATCATCATTATCCTCTAGGACATCCAGCAGCTTCTGCATACTGTTTTGCTTGCTCTCAGGAACTTGAACATAGGTGCTGGGAACCATTTGAACTTCTGCCGTCTCAAATTCATAGCCCTTATCTGTTAAATCACTAAGCACGCCGGAAAAGTCATCTGGTTCTGTATAAATTTCAAATACATCTTCATCTGCCTGAAGATCTGACGCACCGGCCTCAAGTGCATCTTCCATGACTTTATCTTCAGCCTGATCTTCACGCTCAATAATCAGAACGCCCTTGCGGTTAAACAGAAAAGACACACATCCGGTTGTGCCAAGATTCCCGCCGAATTTATCGAAATCATGCCGAATATCCGCTGCTGTGCGGTTACGGTTATCCGTTAAAGCTTCTACAATAACGGCAACGCCACAGGGACCATAACCTTCATACACAATATTTTCATATTTGTTCTCATCGCCGTCACCTGCTGCACGCTTGATGATACGGTCAATGTTATCATTTGGAACATTTGCGGCTTTTGCTTTGGCAATGCAGTCTTTCAGTTTGGAGTTGCTGGCCGGATCAGGACCGCCGCCCTCTTTTACTGCCACCGCAAGCTCACGGCCGATTTTGGTAAAAACCTTGGCTTTTGCACCATCAGTTTTCTCTTTTTTTCGTTTAATATTATTCCATTTCGAATGGCCAGACATATGCATTTCCTCCTGACAAAATAACTTTTTACAGTATACCACAAACGGAAATACATAGCAAGGAAAAGCTTCTGTATAAAAGACAATTTCCCAGTGCAAACAGGGACACTGCTTTTTCAGCAAAGCAAGCCGGTTTATCTTTCCGCAGCTGCCAATTATGCTCTTTCCGGTTCCGGATAAGTCTCTCCAAAAGTTTCCACGGTTACTTTTTTCATGACCTGATCTTTTTTGGGCCGGTCATTGCGGTCCCGGCGGGCGGAAACGATCTGATCTGCAGCTTCCATTCCCTCAGTAACACTGCCAAATGCAGCATACTGGCCATCCAAATGCGGCGCATCTGCTGTCATAATAAAAAATTGACTGCCAGCAGAATTGGGCTGCATTGTGCGGGCCATACTGAGGACGCCTCGGGTATGTTTCAGATTATTGGGAAAACCATTTTCAGTGAATTCACCGCGGATGCTGTAATTCGGGCCTCCCATGCCAGTACCCTCCGGATCGCCGCCCTGAATCATAAAGCCGGGAATCACGCGGTGAAAAATAGTTCCGTCATAGAATCCGGATTTTACTAAACTGATAAAATTGTTCACGGTATTCGGCGCTGCTTCCGGATAAAGTTCTGCCTTGATGGTACCCGCTGTGGTTTCAAATGTAACGACAGGATTCTTCATAACAAAAATGCCCCCATAAAATAAATACATTCTTTAGTCGTATCTATACAAAATTAGGATGTGCTTTAGATAGTATAACCCAAATGATGTTAAACAGCAAGAAGGACAAGCAGAAACGCATATTTTCGGTTTTTTACTCCGCCGCTTTCCTGCCTTGACAGATGACACAGAAACAGCTAAAATATAGTAATTGTTCGTAATTTTTAAAACTTATTGTTTTAATTTCTTTTCATTTAAATGTATAAAAATATTTGAATACAGTCCGCTTTCATTTTAAAGGATCTTACTGCACTGAATACTCTGCAAATTCTGCAGATATAGCTCCATCCAATCCTGCCCATGCAGGAGAAAGGGGTATTTGCCACATGAAGATTGGACTCGACGTAGGTTCCACAACAATTAAAAGTGTCGTACTGGACGATAACCAGAAAATTGTTTTTAAGTCTTATGAACGGCATTATTCACAGATAACAGAAAAGATGACAGAACTGCTCACCAAAATACGGGATGAGGTAATCGGCGGAAAGGACGCGCAGCTCACCATCTCCGGCTCAGCAGGCATGGGAATCAGTGATACCTGCAGCTTACCTTTTGTTCAGGAAGTTTACGCAACCCGTATCGCCACCGGCCGGCTGCTTCCACAGACGGACTGCATTATTGAGCTTGGCGGCGAAGATGCAAAAATTTTGTTTTTGACCGGCGGTATGGAAGTGCGCATGAACGGCTCCTGCGCAGGCGGCACCGGCGCTTTTATTGATCAGATGGCAACCCTTCTGGATATTTCTCTCGACGAAATGGACCGGCTTTCAGAAAACTATGAAAAGGTTTATACCATTGCTTCCCGCTGCGGTGTCTTTGCAAAAAGTGACATCCAGCCGCTTCTGAATCAGGGCGCACGTAAAAGCGACCTTGCTGCCAGCATTTTTGCCGCTGTTGCCAACCAAACCATTGCAGGACTGGCGCAGGGACGCCCAATCGCCGGAAATATTGTGTATCTCGGCGGGCCGCTTACCTTTCTAAAAGGATTGCGCCGAGCATTTGACACAGCGCTGAAAACGACTGGGACCTGTCCGGAAAACAGCCTCTATTTTGTTGCCTTGGGAGCCGCATACAGCAGTGAAATTCAAATTGACCTAGACACTGCCCTGAAAAATATCTCCAAGTACGGTAAAACAGGCCATTTCCGCAGTATCGAGCCGCTTTTCAAAGATAAGGAGGAATACGCAGCCTTTGTGGAACGCCACAGCCAATGCAAGGCACCGCGCGGTGACCTCAAGACCTATCGCGGTCCTGTTTATCTGGGAATCGATTCGGGTTCTACGACCATAAAGGCCGTTGTCCTTGGCAGTGACGGGAAGATTTTAGACAGCATCTATAAAAGTAATGCCGGCAATCCAGTACCCATCATTCGTGACTATCTGCTGCAGCTTTATCAAGAACGTCCCGATTTGGTTTTTACTGCGGCGGCAGTTACCGGCTATGGCGAAGAACTAATCAAAAATGCTTTCAATCTCGATTATGGGATTGTGGAAACAATCGCCCATTTTACAGCCGCTAAGCGGTTTATGCCAAATGTCGATTTCGTTATTGATATCGGCGGACAAGATATGAAATGCTTTAAAATTCGTAACGGCGCCATTGACAATATTTTTCTAAATGAGGCCTGTTCCTCCGGCTGCGGTTCCTTTTTGCAGACATTTGCCAACACGCTCGGCTATCAAATTGAAGATTTTGCAAAGCTGGGACTTTTTGCGAAACATCCGGTGGACCTTGGCAGCCGGTGCACCGTCTTTATGAACAGCCAAGTGAAGCAGGCGCAAAAAGATGGTGCCACCGTAGAAGATATTTCGGCCGGTCTGTCCGTCAGTGTTGTGAAAAATGCACTGTATAAAGTTATCCGTGTCTCTTCTGCTGCAGATCTGGGCCGCCATATTGTTGTTCAGGGCGGTACTTTCCTTAATGATGCCGTGCTGCGTGTTTTTGAAAAAGAAATGAACGTTCATGTAATCCGGCCGGATATTTCCGGTCTGATGGGTGCCTACGGCGCTGCCGTTTATTCAATGCAGAAATCCATGCACCGTGAAGAAAACAGTTCTATAATATCTCTCAGTGAACTGGAAAACTTTAAACATGAAGTGAAAGTAACAAACTGCGGCCTTTGCAATAACAACTGCCGGCTGACAATTAATATTTTTCCCGGCGGCCGCCGCTTCATCGGCGGGAACCGGTGTGAACGCCCGGTAACAAAGCGCAGCGGCAAAGATACGGACATTGACTTGTACGCATACAAACTGCAGAAACTGCAGTCTTATATGCCGGTTCCGGCGGGTAAGCGCGGAAAAATTGGGATTCCCATGTGCCTGAATATGTATGAACTGCTCCCATTTTGGCATACATTTTTTTCGATGCTGGGTTTTGAGGTAATCACTTCCCCACTTTCCAACCGAAAACTGTACATTGACGGTCAGAGTACCATTCCAAGTGACACGGTATGTTATCCTGCAAAACTGTCACACGGCCACATCATGCGCCTTCTGGAAGAAGGAATTGATACCATCTTTTACCCTTGCATGAGTTACAATATTGACGAACGCCGCAGTGACAACCATTATAACTGCCCTGTCGTGGCCTACTATCCAGAAGTCTTGGCAGCTAATATGCCGCAGCTTCAAAACAAAAACTTCATTCATGATTATGTTGGAATTCATATTCCAAAAGAATTTCCGAAAAAGATGCTGAAAATTCTAAATCATCATTTCAAAGAACCCTTTGACCTGAAAGAAGTCAAGATTGCCGCCCATGCCGCTTACCAAGCGTATGATGACTATATGAAAGATATTCGCAAAAAAGGCAGTGAAATTATTGACAAAGCGCGGCTGGAGCATAAGCAGATTATCGTTCTCGCCGGAAGGCCCTATCATTTGGATCCGGAAGTGAACCATGGAATCAACAAATTGATTACCAGCCTTGGCGCAGCCGTTATCAGTGAAGATATCATTGCGGCCCGCACCAAAAAGCAGCCAGTCGATGTGCTGAATCAATGGACTTATCATGCACGGCTGTATTCCGCCGCAGAATATGTTACAACACAAGCAGACATGAACTTAGTACAGCTTGTGTCCTTTGGCTGTGGGCTGGATGCCGTTACAACCGATGAAGTGCGGAGTATCCTTGAAAAGCACGGAAAAATCTACACGCAAATCAAGATTGATGAGATTACCAATCTGGGTGCCGTAAAGATTCGGCTGCGCAGTCTTTTTGCTGCGCTGGAACAGTGAGGTGCTGAAACATGGCAGAATTAGTATATGATAAAAATGGGCGCTTGCTCTTCACAAAAGAGATGAAAAAAGAATACACCATCTTAATACCGATGATGCTGCCCGTACACTTTAAACTTTTTGAAGGCGTGCTGCGCAATGCCGGATATAAGATTGAACTTCTGACAAACAGCGGCCAGGCGGTGGTGCAGGAAGGGCTTAAATATGTGCATAATGATGCATGCTACCCTGCTTTGCTGGTAATCGGTCAGTTTCTGGATGCTCTCCACTCTGGAAAATATGATTTGGACCACACAGCGCTCATGATGACGCAAACGGGCGGCGGCTGCCGTGCCAGCAACTACATTCCCCTGCTTCGCAAGGCTATGCATAAAGCAGGAATGGACCAGATTCCCATTATCAGTATGAATCTTGTCGGTCTGGAAAGTAATCCCGGATTTAAAATGAATCTTGGAATTATCCGCCGGATGATGGCCGGTGTTGTTTACGGCGATACCCTGATGTGCTTAAAGAACCAAACAAAGCCTTATGAAACAAAAGAAGGAGAAAGTACAGCACTGCTGGACCACTGGATAAAAAATCTAAACAGCCAATTTGCACACGGCCACGGAATGAATATGGGGGATTTGAAAAAAAATCTGCAGCAGATCATGCAGGATTTTGCCGCTGTCCCCATCAAGAAAGTTCCTAAAGTGCATGTTGGAATTGTCGGTGAGATTTTTGTCAAGTATGCAGCATTTGCGAACAACAACCTGGAGGATTTTCTGGCAGAGCAGGATTGCGAAGTCAACCTTCCGGGCCTGATGAATTTTATTCTCTTCATGCTGGAACACCGTCCGGACGACCTCAAGCTTTATGGAGGCGGTCCGGCTGCAAGCATTGCCTCCAGTATTTCCAAGCTCCTTTTCCGGTATGTCAGCAAAATGCAGCATGCAATCACAGAAGCTTTTCAGCCATATCCTCAGTTCCTTGCGCCTACAGAATTTTCGCATGTCCATGAGCTGGTAAACGGTGTCATTGGATATGGCGCAAAAATGGGAGAAGGCTGGCTGCTCACCGGTGAAATGCTGGAACTTGCCGAGAGCGGTTTTGAAAACATCGTATGCGCACAGCCATTCGGCTGCCTGCCAAACCATATCGTCGGCAAAGGCATGATTCGCAAAGTAAAACAGGTAAACCCAAAAGCAAACATTGTTCCAATTGACTATGACCCAAGTGCAACAAAAGTAAATCAGGAAAATCGCATCAAGCTCATGCTTGCTGTCGCGCGGGAAAATATGAATCAATCATAAAAGTGCCGGAACCCTTTCTTGCAGAAAAGGTTCCGGCTTTTTTAATCATTTTGGATTATATTTATCTGTCCCACTTCTGACACAGAGACAGAATCTGGTCAGCAAATTTACCAAGGTCTTTATTGGTACCGCCTTCATTATGCTGCACCACTTCTTCCAGACGCTTCTGTGCCTGTACTAAGCGCGCATATGCAGAAGAATAATGCTTTCCAACATGCCCGGCACAAACCGGATGCAGTTTTTCCGGCGGGATTCCCTTGTCTATGAAGCGATCCTCCAGTAAATCATAGGATGCCTCAAAGTCAGGTGCATAAGCATCAAAGCCCTTTGTGCAAAGTTCCGCTGTGAAAGTTTCGCAGCATTCACGCTCCCCGTGGACCACAAAAACTTTCTTCGGTTTGGGAAGAAAAGCTTGAATCCATTCCAGTAGTCCTGTGTGATCGGCGTGGCCGGAAAGCGCACGGAAATTATAGATATGTGCCTTTATGGCAATTTGTTCGCCAAAAAGCTTAACACTGCTCACTCCCCCTTCCAAAAGGATACGTCCCAGCGTACCGGCTGCCTGATACCCGACAAACACAACCGCGCATTCCGGACGCCAAAGATTATGTTTCAGGTGGTGCCGGATACGTCCGGCTTCGCACATCCCGCTGGACGAAATAATGACTTTCGGAATACCATCGTCATTGAGTGCCTTGGATTCCTCAACACTGGAAGTAATATGTAAATTGGAAAACTGCAGCGGCTCTGTGCCGTGAGCAATCAAATTTTCCGTTTCTTGATCTGCATAGCCGTGCAGATCGCTGCGGTAAATGGCAGTCGCCTCTGCCGCAAGAGGAGAATCCACATAAACCGGAAAATCCGGATTCTGCGGCGTCAGATGCTGTGCCTTAATCTTGCGAAAGAAGAAGAGAAGCTCCTGTGTGCGACCGACCGCAAAGGAGGGAATAACCACATTTCCGCCGGAAGCCAGCGTCTGGTCAATAATTTTAGCAAATTCTTTGGTATAGTCCTTGATCTTTTCATGTTCCCTGTTTCCGTAGGTAGACTCCATCACTACATAATCGGCTGCATGCAGATACTGAGGATTCCGGATGATTGGCTGGTCCTTGTTTCCGATATCACCGGAAAAGACCAATTTTCTGGTGACATTGTTCTCTGTTGCCCAAATTTCAACAGAAGCACTGCCCAGCAAATGCCCCGCATCGGTAAAACGAACACGCACACCCTGACAGAGTTCTATGCATTCTCCATATTCGCAGCTTTTCAAAAGCTTGACAGCCGCCTCTGCATCGTCAATGGTATACAGCGGCACATGCGGCAGATGCCCAGCACGTTTCCCTTTTCGTGAAGCCTGTTCCGCATCCACTTGCTGAATATGTGCACTGTCACGCAACATAACATCCAGTAAATCGGCTGTTTTACTGGTAGTAAGAATCTCTCCCTGAAAGCCCTGCTTGACGAGTAACGGAAGCCGGCCTGAATGATCAATATGTGCGTGTGTGATAATCACATAGTCCACTAGATTCGCATAGAACGGAAACCTGCTGTTATCTGTTTCATCAGCACCCTGCTGTAAACCACAGTCAATCAGAATATGCTTCCCATTAACCGTCAGACAGTGGCAGCTGCCTGTAACTTCCTTATCGGCACCGTAAAATGTTAATTCCATATTCAGTCATCTTCTTTCGGGTATATTTTCATCTAATTCCAACAGAATTGGACAATGATCGCTGCCGTAAACATCAGCCAGAATTTCACTGCGCCGTACCTGCGAAAACAAACGATTCGATGTCAGAAAATAATCGATCCGCCAACCTGCATTCCTTTCCCGCGCGTGAAAACGGTAACTCCACCAACTATAGGCACCGGTCAGTTGTGGATGCAGCGCCCGGAAAGTGTCGGTAAAACCACTTTTTAGCAGTTCCGTAAATTTTGCACGTTCCTGATCGGAGAACCCA
>ENA-UOOM01003128-UOOM01003128.1-fermentation-metagenome-genome-assembly--contig:-NODE-3128-length-12495-cov-20.287138_pt1 | contig 12495 bp, 10 predicted proteins | sample MGYA00245781_ERZ724031 | MGnify/ENA primary metagenome ERZ724031 (study PRJEB28704, sample SAMN03018317) | fermentation metagenome | biome: anthropogenic terrestrial biome; feature: soil... | reverse complement strand
ATATAATTTTTTCTTGATTTGACATCAATCATAATTAAAAAGCGCATTACAAATTGGGTGTAATGCGCTTTTGTCTTTATTCTTTAATCTTGATTCTATAATCTACAAAAGATTACTTGCCAACTCAGATAATTCACTCCGTTCACCTTTTACCAGATTAACGTGAGCAAAAACGTTTTGTCCTTTCATCTTATCGATCATATACGCTAATCCGTTGGATTGTGAATCGAGGTAAGGCGAATCGATTTGTTGTAAGTCACCGGTGAAAACCATTTTTGTGCCTTCTCCGGCGCGGGTGATGATAGTTTTTACTTCGTGCGGAGTAAGATTCTGTGCTTCGTCAATAATACAATACGTCTCACTTAGGCTGCGCCCGCGGATAAATGCCAGTGCTTCGATTTCGAGTTTCCCCGACTTCTGCATTTCATCAATTGAGCGCAGTTCTGCACTATTTGGTCCAAGTTGCGATTTTATCACGTTCAGGTTATCGAATAACGGTTGCATATAAGGAGCAATTTTTTGTTTTTCGTCTCCCGGTAAGTATCCTAAGTCTTTGTTTGACAAGGAAACAATTGGACGGGCAAGCAGAATCTGGCTATACTGCTTACTTTGCTTCATAGCTGCCGCCAATGCCAGCAACGTCTTCCCCGTTCCGGCTTTTCCAGTGATCCCCACCAGTTTAATGTCCGGATCGTTCAACACTCCAAGTGCAAATGTTTGTTCGGCGTTGCGGGGTGATATTCCAAAACTTGGTTCTTTATCCACACGAATTATTTTGTGCGTGAACGGATTAAATCTTGCCAAAACGCTGTTGCGTTCACTCTTTAAAACAAAAGAATCATTAGGAACAAGTGGATTCTCGAAAGTAAATTCATCTACATCAACTCCGGTGGGTTGTGCATAAATTTTATCGATCAAATCGGGGCTTATTCCTTCTATAACCTGCTCTCCGTGTCCGAAAACATCGATATCGATCACCTTGTCGTTAATATAATCTTCCACCGGAATACCCAACGAACGCGCTTTCATGCGCAGATTGATGTCTTTGGTAACCAGAATAGATTTCATTTTCGGATGTTTTTCAATAACATCCAGCACGGTTGATAAAATGCGGTTGTCAGGAGTTTTTTCAGGAAAGGCTTCAACAATTTTATCGTGCGATTTTACGTTGTTTATGATGTATAACTTTCCGCGTCCAACACCCAAATCGGCGCCCTGTTTAAACAAATTATCATCGGTAATTAAATCGAGTTCGCGCACAAAAGCACGTGCGTTGAAATTGATCTGTTCGTTACCTTTTTTGAATTTGTCGAGTTCTTCCAGAACTACAAACGGAATGTAGATGTCGTTTTCTTCAAAATTTTCAATAAAACTGTAATCGTGAAGAATCACGTTCGTGTCGATGATAAAATTTTTCTTGCTAGCCATATAAAATATTTTTTGTGGTATGATTCACACTTGTTTTCGGTAATAAATCTTTGTTATAAACGCAAAGAAAAGATTTTTGTTTCAAATACAGTGTGAAAAATATGGAAAATATCGGAGTACCCATTCAGTAAGCGATGGATTGGCATGCGAGTAAAGAAAAATATTTAATTTTTGCTCATTTGTGCCGATCGATCACGTGCTGCATCCAACACACCTTCGAAATGTTTAGCGATATTGTGTTTTCTGAAATGATCCAATCCAGCTTGGGTGGTTCCTCCTTTACTGGTAACATTGCGGATAAGTTCCTCTATACTGTAATTGGCTTGATTTTCAGCAAAATAAAGAGTGGTTCCTTCTGTAAGTCCGAGCAGAAGTTCATCGAGAACGTTTCCCGGAAGATCGAATTCGTGCATCTTATCCTTAAAAATCTGGATGAATGCCAGAATAAATGCCGGACCGCTTCCAAAAACAGATGTGAACAAGTCGAAGCCATCTTCGCTGAGTTTTACTGCCTTACCTAATTTAGAGAGGACATTGAAAACTTCTTCAGTTCTTGGATTTTCGGGATGATTGGTGGCAAACGCCGTAACTGATTTTTGGTAAGCCATTGCCAGATTGGGCATTATCCGAACGATAGGCAGCTCTTTTCCAACATAATTCTCGATAAATGCAATATGTTTTCCTGCAACTGGTGTAACAATCAATTTATCTTCAAGATGCAAAGTTTGCAGTTGCTCCAGAACGCCTTTTATATCTTGTGGTTTTATGGTGAGCCAAATTACATCGGCAAAAGTGACAAGATCTTCAATACTATCGAAAAAAGTGACTTCTACATCTTTTTTATTTAAGTCGAAATAGGCAAACTGTATGTTATTCATGCTTTTAAGACCTTGATAGACTGCTTTTGCCAAATTCCCAAAACCGATAAATCCGTATTTCATGTTCTAACGTTTGATTTTTAATGTTTAAAGTTCAGCGTTTTTTACCCAACGCTCAATGTCCTTTGTCCTTAACCCTTTGCGGAAAATTTTGTAAACGGAATTTCCTCGTTCAACGCTTTCACAATGTAGTTAGCACGCTGCCCGTTCACAATCCACATTTCTACGCCGTTTTTCATGCAGATATCGGCAGCATGAACTTTGGATGACATCCCACCGGTTCCTAAAGTGGATGCCTTTTCTTCAATGTAGTGGGTCACTGAGTTTAGGTCTGAAACGTTGGTGATCAGTTTCGCATCCTGGTGCAGGTGCGGATTGCAGGTGTAAATACCGTCAATATCGGAAACGAGAATAAGCAGGTCAGCATTGGTTATAACCGCCACCAGTGCGGAAAGCTTGTCGTTGTCCCCAAGCACAATTTCTTCGATGGAAACTGTATCGTTTTCGTTCACGATGGGTATGTAATCCACTTCCCACAGTTTATTGATGGTGTTTCGGGTGTTCTCGTTGGCCGTATCGTTCTCAAAATCACGATAGGTGAGCAAGATTTGTGCGATATTCAATCCGAACGTACGGAAAATATTGTCGTATAATTCCATCAATTTAGTTTGACCAATAGCTGCCATTGCCTGCTTGGAGTCCACATTTTTATGATATCCGTTAATTTCCACGAATTGGCGTGCTGTGGCAATGGCACCCGATGACACAATGACAACATCGAAGTTCTTTTTCAGTTCTACGATTTGTCGCGCTAAACTTTCGATTACAGCAAACGATATGCGGTTTGTTCCCGCCGTTAGCGTGGAAGTACCTATTTTTATGACGAGTTTATTTTTCATTTCAGACTGTTAGAACCAAGAACCAAGATTAAAGACTTTTTGAACAATATTATTCGCGGATATGTCCTTCGCCGTAGACGAACCACTTGTTGGTAACCAGTTCCTGTGCGCAAATGGGACCACGGAAGTGAAGTTTTTGTGTGCTGATAGCGATCTCTGCGCCAACACCATATTGCCCGCCATCAGTAAATCGGGTGGAAGCGTTGTGATATACGGCAGCACAATTCACTTTTTGCATAAAAGTATCAGCTTTTGCAGTGTCGTTGGTAACGATAACCGCTGAATGTCCGCCAGAATAGTGATTTATCATGCCTATGGCTTCGTTTAAATCATCCACCAGCGCGAAATATATTTTCGGGGCCATAAATTCTTCAAAAAGCACCGCCTCATCATCGGTCCCTGTGATTGAAGTATTTAGTTCACTAATTTCGCTGCTTCCCCAAACTTCAATTCCTTTATTGTTAAGTTGCGAAACGAAGTCGGTGATTTTATCATTTAGATTGGTTAGATTTCTGTTGATCAATACCTTGTCTAAAGCGTTGCAAACGCTAATCCGCTTTTTTCCGTTTACAATGAGACGGATAGCCATTTCTGTATCGCAATTATCATCCACATACATAAAGTTATTTCCACGGCCGCTTACAATCACCGGAACCGATGAATTTTCGGTTACAAAGTTGATGAGATTGTCACCACCTCTAGGAATTATAATATCGACGTTTCGTGTGTTTTCTTTGATGAGTTTTTGAGTTTCGTCACGCGAAAGATTCAAATATTCTACGAAATTAGTGTCGAATCCATTTTCTGATAGCGATTGTTGCCACAAACCGGTAAGAAAAGTGTTTGTGTTAAACGATTCTTTTCCTCCTTTGAGCAAGATGCGATTTCCGGCCTTAAATGCAGTTGCGGCAGCTTCTATCGTTACATCGGGGCGCGATTCGTAGATAATGAGAATAGTTCCGAATGGAACAGTGCGGTTTACGACTTTCATGCCGTCTTCACGGATAAATTCATATAACACCTTTCCTTCAGGATTGTCTTGCGAAGCTACTTCGAGAAGTGACCGTATCATCCCTTCCACTTTGTTTTCATCTACCTTCAGCCGGTCTCGCATCGACTCGTCCATGTCGGAAAAAGAATTCATATCGAGTTGGTTCTGCCGGAGAATTTCGGGTCGATTCTTTTTCAGCAATTCAGCCAAATTAATCAAAACATTATTTTTTTCGGAGATAACCATGTTGTGTGAAATTGAAGTAAATTGAGCAGCAAAGGTAGCATTTTATTCTAAAATAAGCAGTATATTGTGCAAAATATTAAATTTAGGGATTTCTCAACTACTTTTGTTTCCTGAGGATTAAACTCTTTAAATAAATTGTGTCTAACGAGCAATGAAAATCAACAAAAAATCATATTCTCAATCTTTCAAAGAGCTTTTTCGACACTTGTGGCCGTTTGTGAAACCTTATAAGCGGATGATTGCAGGTACGTTGTTGCTAACGCTTATCGGCTCGTTTGCAGCGCAGGTGAATCCAATATTGGTAAACGAAACCGTTACCCGTGTTGATGCGCTGCTGCAACAACCGAATCCTTTGGAAAATGGAGTTAGGTTGCTCTTAATCATTTCAGCTATTATGCTGGCAAATGAGTTGGTCAATATCGGAATCCATTTCGGACAGCGTTATTTCGGTGAGAAAATCCGCATCAGGGTAGGGAGTGATCTTTCGCAAGCGGCTGTGGACAGGATTTTGCAGTATAAGATGGAGTTTTACTCCGATCCGGAGAATCAGACCGGTCTGTTGCAGACACGTATAAATCGTGGAGTCGAAAGTCTTATCCGGTTGGTTCAAAATTTCTTTCTCGATATTCTGCCGCTGTTTTCCACAGCAATTATTGCACTGATTGTGATGTATAACGCAAATTTGTATGTGGGATTGATGGCTACAATCATTGTGCCTTTGTACTTCTACGTGAGCCAGCGGCAAGCAAACAGATTAAAAGGGTGGCGTACAGATTTACGTCGGCAGCGAGAGCGAAAAAATCATGGGCTTATCAATATAATCGATTCAATTACGGTGATTAAGAGCTTTGTGCGCGAAAAACTCGAAGGCAAAAAGCAATACGATGTGCAGATGGAGATGCTGAATAATCAGCTTCAAACAAGACAAACGAGTTACGTATTCGATAGTTTGAAATCATTTATTCAGCAAATCGGAGTTGTGCTGATTATCATTCTTACCGTATTTTTAGTGCTTGACGGACAAATGGGTATCGGTGCCATTATGATGCATATTATGTTGTTTCGAAATGTGTCGGCGCCCATCGGACAGTTGCACCGAATTTACGATGAGGTGAACGATGCAATAATTTACGCCGACGGATTTTTTGAAGTGCTATCCAATGATGAAGCACTGGAAGTCGGCGGCGAAGTGGAAGCGAAAAAGGTACAGGGAAATTTCGAAGTGAAAAATGTAAATTTCACTTATCCAAACGGTAAACAGGCGCTTTTCGATATAAATCTTACGTTGGAAAGTAAAAAAACAACGGCAATTGTTGGGTTAAGTGGCGCCGGAAAAAGTACGCTTATTAATTTGCTTTGCAAATTTTACAAACCCGATACAGGAGAGATCATTCTTGACGGTGTTAGTCTGGAAGATTATGAAAATGCATCGTTGCGCGAAAATATCGGACTGGTATTGCAGAAGAACCATATTTTCAAGGGCAGTATTTATGACAATATCTTGTATGGAAATGTTTTCGCATCTGAAGAAGAGGTTATTGAAGCTTCAAAAAGCGCTTATCTGCACGAACAGGTGTTGCAATTACCCGACGGTTACGAAACCGATGCGTTTAACCTGAGTGGCGGACAACAACAGCGCATTGCCATCGCAAGGCTTTTTTTGAAAAATCCGCCCGTTATTTTCCTCGATGAGCCTACTGCCAGTCTTGATGCCATTGCTACCGAGCACATCAAAAAAAGCCTTGATGCTATCAAGGAAAACCGTACGGTTGCCATAATATCGCATTCGCTGTCGCAAATTATTGATGCTGATGTTATTCATGTGTTAAAAGACGGACATCTGGTGGAAACCGGTTCGCACGAAGAACTGTACAAACTGAACGGCGAATACCGAAAAATATTCGACGCTTCGGCTCGAAGCTTGAATCTGGATAAGATGTTGGAGACAATTGATATTCCGTCTGACAGATCTGCGGTCTAAATTTTCGTCAAAGCCGATCCTTTGTGAGCAGCAATGTGATCGGTTTTGCTGCTTTTAATTTCGTATTGCGGATCGTCTTCCGTTGCGTGGTGGGTGTATTCTTTGTAATCGAAATCCTTGGTGTGAACTTTAATAATAGTGCCTGAAACTCTTCCTGCTTCGGAATTCCAGCTCACTTTATCACCTATTTTGAATTTTGTTGCCATAATCGGATGTTTATTTATTTAAACAAAGTGAGAAGGATTATGGTTTGAACTTAGGTTCGTTATTTAAAAAAGCAGATTTCAAAAAACTAAATTATCAATTATGTCATGCTGAATGAATCCGCCAGTTGGCGGAGAAATGAAGCATCTAATAAAGTTGACAAAATAGATGTTTCACTGCGTTCAACATGACAAAATGAAACGATATTTATATTGAAGCAGCCGAGTGTAATCCAATTACGTAGTTGCAGGTGTTTACAACTTAATAGGAAATTAACAGCCTTATTCTACACCCAATAATTCCAGTGATTTTGTTGAAGTACAGTACTTTTCCCAGTATTGTCGAGCGCCTTTTTCCAGCTTTGCTCTATACTCATCGTCATTTCTGATTTTGAGAATAGCTTCTTTGATGGCTTCTTCGTCGTTTTCCACGAAATGAATATTTTCTCCATGTACAAGTGGTTCGGGCAAGTCGTTTACAAGCGGCAACGAAATAATTGCCTTGCCGAGCGCCAGGAATTCACCCAACTTCCAGCCGTGGCTTCCGTTGGAAAAAGGTGCGTTGAAGGCAAGAAGCGATTTACGCGTCCGTTCGAGATATTCCTTTACCGAAACACTTCCTTCGCACTTGAATTTGGTAAGTGAAGGACTGCAACTTACATTTTCGGAGAAAGTCAAGCCACCGTCAAAATTCAGTTCTGGAATGGAATTGCAGGCAATAATAAACTTGGAATTGGCTTCGTTAAATCCCGGATCTGTTCTTTCCCAATCGTCGTTTGGCCAAATAGAACTCAGGTGAAAGATAAAATTTTTATCTGATGGAACAGAGTTTTCATATTCTTCATAATATACACGATAGCGACATTGCTTGCGATATCTCATAATAAATACCGGCGGGAATACTTTATAAAAGGTCTTCCACATATTTTTCCACGCGTAAATAAATGAATCTACGTGGCTCCACAACTTTATCCCAAAGGATGGCGGAAGCGGAACTAATTTGTCGTGGTATTCGGCCGGTGTTTTTTCCTTATTCGCATTCACATGTCCGTAAACATCGCACCAGGCGTATTCTTTTGGTTTTACATCGCTTGTTTCACCAAAATCGATGCAATATTTTTTATTGCTGATAACAAAATTCAGACAATTGATACGATTCTCTAAACTCAGAAAGGGTTTGTTTGAGAAAATTACATTTTCCACTCCAAACTTCTTATAAAAGCCGTGTATGTAGAAGCCGGCATAATTTACATTAACCAATGGGTCAACATAAACTTTTGTATTGCTTGTTGGTGTCATATTTTAAAAAATTAGAATCTATAATTAAAAACTCCACGAAATACCTCCGTAATAATGCCTTGGTAATCCCGGATAATAATATCTTGGCTCAGTGTTTCCAAATGCAACAGCGTTTACCGTGAGCATTGGTGAGTAGTTTGTGTCATTTATATTGTTGACACCTGCAAATAGCTCAAAACTACCCAAAGATAACGTTTTAAAGTGATAACTAACTTTGATATCAGATAAAAAATAACTGTCATTCGTTTCGGTATTGGCATCGTTGATGAATTGCTCTCCCGTGTATTGTGACCGTACATCGATAGTCAGCGGTTTGATGGGATTCCAAACCAACGAAGCCTGAAAAAGATGTGAGGGGATTCCGGGAAGTAAATTGCCGTTGTATGTTTTATCGTTATCGGTAAAATCGATGAATTTGTTTTGTGAATATGTGTAATTAGCATTCAAATTGAGGTTCCCCGGGAAATTTGAAAGCTGAAATATGCGTTGCTTAAGTAACAATTCTATCCCTCTGTGTTGGGTTTCACCTGCATTGATGCCAGTAAAAATATCTTCGGTCAACCGCTTTGTTACTAATAGGTTATTTAAATCGATTTGATAAACGGTGGCTTCGATTTGCGTAGCATTGCGAAGCAAATTCAATCGGATTCCTGCTTCATATTGCCACCCTTTTTCAGGTTGCAGGTCTTTGTTGATATCGCCTTCGGGCAACAGTGTTTCTTCTGGAGAAGGCATTGAAAATCCGTGTCCGACGGATGCATAAACAGCCACCGAGTTGTTAGGAGCGTAATTGGCTCCTAATCGGGGAGAGAAGATTACCGGAAAGCTTTGGCTTCCGCTTTGGTCTCCGTTATCGGGAAATTTATCGGTCAATTTGTAACCGATTTTATTCATGGCTCCACCCAGCGAAATATTCCATTTCGACGACGGACGAAAATACGCCATCGCGAACACGTTCAGGTTGTTTCGGGTTTCGGAGTTTTTGTTGATCAGTTCATCGTCTAAATCCAGTTCCCATCGATATTTGTCGGCGATCCATTCCAGGCCGAGCACGGCATCGAACTTCTCGGCATGATAGTTCAGTTTGTTTCTGATTCCGCCGCCGGACGAACCATCGGTCAGGTTGTTGAATGGCCGCCTTTCGTAACTGTCCACCCACCTGCCGAAAACCGTAAAACGGTTGTTCCACGCACCCGATAACCGATTTTCAAGTGTAATACCCGCCAGTCCGCGTTGATACTCTTTGAAACCTTCTATCGCTTTCCAGTTGGCAGCCGCCGCCTTAGGATCGGTTTCGTACAATGTTTTACTGATGGAACTTGGTATTTGAGCGTTCAAATCCAACAAAATCAGTGTGTATTCCATTGAATAGTTGGGCTTTCTCCAGTTTCCCGACGAGAGCAACGACGTCCTCCTGAAATCGTTGTTTTCCCGATACCCATCGGAACGGACATGATTTACATTGCCGAAAATATTTAAATCATTGTTTTGATAACTGTCTCCGGCAGATGCTTTCAGCGTATTGAAACTTCCGTATTGTAATAATGCGTTTACTGAGTTTCGGTATGAACTGGGAGTGAACAGGTTAATATTTCCGCCTAATCCAGAGCCATAAAGGGCAGACGCCGGGCCTTTGGTCACTTCCATACGCCCGATCCCGAGCAAATCAATATCTTCGGGAGAAGAGATTCCGTCGGATGAGGTGATAGGAATATCGTTTAAATAAGCTTTTATTCGATTGGTGTTGTAAGGCGTCCGACTGCCCACACCGCGAATCACGATACGGCTGGTGGCGTACGTTCCGCTATGCATATAAATGCCGGGCATCGCATGCAATGCTGATGCAAAATTATTACCGTCACCCACCTGCACTTCCTTTCCCGATAATATCGAAATACTTCCCGGAACGTGATGCAAACGCGTATTCACCTGATAGGCGTTTACGATCACTTCGTTGAGGAGTATGGTGGTATCCGTTTCTTCGTTTAATGCGTTTTGTGATTTTGCACTCAACACGAAGAGAAAACCTAAAACTACAATATAATTTTTTTTGAAGTTCATTATTCAACTGGAACGAGGCGAACAATCATTCCCGGTTCTTCCAGGCCGATGTAAACCAATCCATCAGGGCTCATAACCACGTTGCGAACACGGCCAATTCCTTCAACCAACTTTTCGGTATGAGCAACTTTTTGTCCGTTAAGAACCACACGTTCCACATAATCAAAGCGAAGTGAACCGACTAAGATGTTGTTTTCCCATTTTTTGAAACGATCTCCTTTTACGAAAGTCATTCCGCAAGCGGCAATCGATGGTGTCCATTGCAGTACGGGTTGCTCCATTCCTTCTTTTTCTTTGTCAGGAGTAAGAATGGTGCCGTCGTAATTAATTCCGTAGGAAATTACCGGCCAACCATAGTTCAGCCCGGGTTTTATCAGATTAAGCTCGTCGCCACCCATTGGACCGTGTTCGGTTTCCCACACATCACCGGTTACAGGATGAACAACAGTTCCTTGCGGATTGCGATGTCCGTAGCTGTAAATGGTTTTGATGGCGCCGGGAGTATTTACGAAAGGATTATCGGCAGGAATTCGACCGTCATCGTGAATGCGATGGATCTTACCGTTTGTATTATCGAGTTTTTGTGGAAAATCAAAATGCTGACCGCGTTCACCTACACCAAAATATAAATACCCTTTTCCATCAAATGCCAGCTTACAACCCCAGTGATGTCCGCGATCGGTTGCAGGAGAGCCGATGAAAAGTGTTTCCTGATCGATCAGTTTATTCCCGCTTAATCGTGCACGCATTACTCCCGTAGAACCGATTCTTTTTTCGCTTTTCGTATCGAGAGCCGAATAAGACATGTAAATCCATCCGTTGTTATCGTAGTCGGGATGAAGAGCCAGATCCATCAGTCCGCCTTGTCCGAAAGCCATAATTGGCGGTAATCCTGCAATAGGAGCCGAAAGTTTTCCGTTGGAAAATGTGTGAAGTGTTCCCTTTCTTTCTGAAATCAACAAATCGCCGTTGGGTAGGAAGGCCAGTCCCCAGGGAACTTCCAGTCCGGTAACTACTGTGTCGATCACAAAATTATACTCTTCCGATTTTACAATCCCATCAGCCGTAATAGCCGGTTTCAATAGTGTTCTGTCGGAAGGAATTCCTTTTTTTACATAAACAGCTAGTTCTTTTATCTCCTTTTCGGAAAAAGTTTTTGCAAAAGCGGGCATCCCAATGTCTAAAATACCGTCTCTGATGCTTCGTTCCACGGATGCAGTTCCCTCTTCTTCCATCCATTGCTTGGCAGCAAATTTCTCCAGATTATCACCATGACATCCGGCACAAAACATCCGGTAATTGGATGCTGCATCTCGAGCTTGTCCTGCACGGGGCATATTTTTGCAGGAATGAGTGATTTGAATTGCAATTAATACGAAACCCAATGCAAAATAGAAATGCTTATTTTTCATACGACTCTGTGATATTAGGTGTGAATTACAAAAATAATATAAAATTTAAATTTAATATGGTTTTATATCATTTAAATGGCATAAATATTTTCTCCAAATCTTCATGAAAACCATTATCTTTGTGCGTTTTTTTGAAAAATAGTTGTGGATTTTATTTCGATAATAATAATTGCCATCGGACTTGCGATGGATTCGTTTGCCGTTTGTATTGGTAAAGGAATGTGCAGGAAACAATTTTACCTGTGGCGGTCATTAAAAATAGCTATTGTTTTTGGGTTATTTCAAGGGCTGATGCCTTTTGTTGGATATGGCCTCGGAATAGGGCTTGCATCGTGGATGCAGCATTTCGATCATTGGCTGGCATTCTTTATTCTTACCATTATCGGAATAAAAATGATATATGAAAGTATTCTTCCCAAACCGGAAAAAGAATGTATAGATTGTGATTGCAAAGGGGAGTTACCGGTAAACTGGAAAAGTGTAATAACACTTGCTTTTGCCACCAGTATAGATGCGATGGCAACCGGGCTGATCTTCGTTTCTTATCCGGGAACTATTTTAACCGCAACATTAACGATTGGTTTAGTTACTCTTTTCTTTGCTTTCCTGGGAATGTTTATCGGTGTACGATTCGGAAAAAGAATCCACTGCAACATTGAAATGATAGGCGGTATTATCCTGCTTGCGATTGGTGCAAAAATTCTACTGCAGCACTTGTTAAATGGAGCATAACATTAATTTTATAACTTCTCCAATACTTTCAACAGTACTTGTGCCTGATTGTGTTCGGTGTCTTTGGTACCGTAAAGAAGTGTTACGGTTTTATGTTCTTTCTCCAGTTTCTTTATATCGAGAAGCAGTTGTTTGTTATCGGTAAGTTCTTTGGTGTAAAGTTTGGTAAATTCATCCCATTTTTCTGCATCGTGGCAAAACCATTTCCGCAAATCGGCAGACGGAGCAACTTCTTTCATCCAAACATCAATGTGAGCACTTTCTTTTGATAATCCTCGCGGCCAAAGACGATCGACTAAAATCCGGTAACCGTCATCATCTCCTAATGATTCGTATATGCGTTTTATTTTTATCATGAAATAATA
>ENA-UOOM01003127-UOOM01003127.1-fermentation-metagenome-genome-assembly--contig:-NODE-3127-length-12497-cov-12.686546_pt1 | contig 12497 bp, 12 predicted proteins | sample MGYA00245781_ERZ724031 | MGnify/ENA primary metagenome ERZ724031 (study PRJEB28704, sample SAMN03018317) | fermentation metagenome | biome: anthropogenic terrestrial biome; feature: soil... | reverse complement strand
AAATTAATGTTTAGAACACTTAAAAAGTAGTTCTAAACATATTATACGAGGTGAAATAACTTGAGAAAAATATTAATAACAGGAGCAGATGGTTTTATCGGTAGTCACTTAACAGAAGATTTAGTAAAGAGTGGTAGTATAGTAAAGGCGTTTGTATATTATAATTCGTTCAATACATGGGGTTGGTTAGACACATTGCCAAATGAGGTAATAAACGAGATTGAAGTTTTTCCCGGAGATATAAGAGATCCTAATGGCGTTAGGGAGGCTATGAAAGGTATAGATGAAGTATTTCACTTAGCAGCTCTTATTGCAATACCATTTAGCTATCATTCTCCGGATTCGTACGTTGATACAAATATAAAAGGTACACTTAATATTTTACAAGCAGCTAAGGACTTGAATATAAAGCGTGTATTGGTAACATCAACTTCAGAGGTATATGGTACAGCTAAATATACACCCATAGATGAAAATCACCCATTTCAGGGACAATCACCGTATTCTGCTACAAAGATTGGTGCAGATAGACTAGCAGAATCGTTTTATAGAAGTTTCAATATGCCAATAACAGTAGTAAGACCATTCAATACTTATGGACCTCGGCAATCAGCAAGGGCTGTAATACCAACAATAATCATGCAACTTCTTGCAGGAAAAAAAGAGATTCAACTTGGTTCGCTCACACCAACAAGAGATTTTAATTATGTAAAAGATACTGTTAATGGATTTATTGAAATAGCTAATACAGAAAAGACAATCGGTGAAGAGATAAATATCGCAACTCAACAAGAAATATCTATTGGTCAACTTGCAGAAGAATTAATAAAGCAACTCAGTCCTGATGCAAAGATTGTGTGTGATGAGCAAAGAGTAAGACCTCAAAAGAGTGAAGTAAACAGATTGCTTGGTTCTAATGAAAAAATCAAGAGATTGACAAATTGGAACCCCCAATATACGTTTGAACAAGGACTTACTGAGACTATTGAGTTTCTCAGAAACAACTTAGAAAAATATAAAGCAGATATTTATAATTTATAGGAGGAAATATGGATAGAAAATTTATCTCTCTTTCTGTTCCTAATTTAAAAGGAAAAGAACTAGAATATGTAACACATGCAGTTGAAACAGAATGGGTTTCTACTAGTGGTCCGTATGTTAATGAATTTGAAGAAAAAATTGCACAATATGTAAATACAAAAAGTGCTGTTTCATGCCAAAATGGAACAGCGGGTTTGCACATAGCGCTTCAAGTATGTGGAGTAACAAAAGAAGATGAAGTAATAGTACCAACACTTACATTTATTGCTTCAGTTAATCCTGTAAAATATATTGGTGCAGAACCTATTTTTATGGACTGTGATGATTCTCTTACAATGGATGCAAACAAATTATTAGGGTTTTGTAAGAACGAGTGTAAATATATTGATGGGAAACTAATTAATAATAAGACAATGAAACATATTAAAGCAATAATAGTTGTCCATATATTTGGGAATATGGCTGATATGAAAAAAATAATGAAAATTGCTTATAGATATAATTTGAAAGTTATTGAAGATGCTACTGAAGCTATTGGAACTTACTATACATCAGGAAAATACAAAGACAAATTTGCAGGTACAATTGGTGATGTAGGTGTTTACTCATTCAATGGAAATAAGATTATTACTACAGGTGGCGGCGGAATGATTGTCTCTAATGATGAAGAGATATTAAAAAGATCAAAACATCTTACCACTCAGGCAAAGAGTGATGAAATATACTATACTCATGATGAAATTGGATATAATTATCGAATGACAAATTTACAAGCTGCACTTGGACTGGCACAATTAGAACAGCTTGAAAAATTTATTAAAATAAAGAAAAAGAATTATTGTCTATATAAAGAAAAAATTGAAATAATTCAGGGGTTATCACTTATGGATTTTAGAAATGATATAAGAAGTAACTACTGGTTTTATTCATTAGAATGCGACAATGGGCTCACTATAAATCGAGACAAAATTATAAGGTATTTAGCATCTAAAGGCATTCAATCCAGACCGATATGGGGGTTGATTAATGAACAAAAACCATATATTGGATGTCAAACATACAAAATAGAAAAAGCCAAGTATTATTTAGAAAGAGTAATCAATATTCCATGCAGTTCTAATTTAACAAAAGAAGATTTACTCTATGTTGTTGATTGTTTAAAAAGTCCTCAGGGATAGTTTTACCGGAAGGAGGTTAGCATTATGGATATAAAAGACTTTTTGATTGATGAAGAAGCTACAATGTTAGATGCCATGGCCGTACTTGATAAGGTAGCTAAAAAGGTTTTATTTGCAACTAAGGATGGGGAACTAATTGCAGCTATTACAGATGGCGATGTTAGAAGATGGATTTTAAAAAAAGGTAACCTTGATGCAAAGGTCAAAGATATTGCAAATTATAACCCAAGGTATATATATGAAAAAGACAGAAATACGGCTAAAAGACTTTTGAAGAAGTATTCCGTTGAAGCTTTGCCTATAGTTGATGATAAAAAGCAAATAATATCAGTAATATTTTGGGATGATGAAGAAATTAATAATAAAAAGAAATTGGACATCCCAATTGTTATAATGGCGGGTGGACTTGGAACACGACTTTATCCATATACAAAGATACTTCCCAAACCATTAATTCCAATTGGTGAAATACCAATAGTTGAGCATATCATCAATAAATTTCATCAATCAGGAAATAAAAACTTTTTTTTGATTGTTAATCATAAGAAAAACATGATTAAAGCGTATTTTAATGAAATAGATAAAGACTATATTATTAATTATGTTGATGAAGATAAACCACTGGGAACAGGAGGAGGGTTAAGTCTTTTAAAGGGACAGATAAATACAACGTTTATACTTACAAATTGCGATATTCTTATTGAAGATGATTATGAAATGATATATAATTTTCATAAAAAAGAACAGAACTTAATTACTATGGTTTGCTCATTAAAAAGCATTAAGATACCATATGGTGTTATTGAAATTAGTGATAATGGTGAAATTGAAAGTATGAAGGAAAAGCCGGAGTTATCATTTTTTACAAATACAGGCATGTATGTAGTTGAACCTAAAGTAATTGAAGAATTGGAGGATAATACGAAGATTGGATTCCCGGATATTATTGAGAAATATAAAAATGACGGTGAGAAAATTGGTGTTTTTCCAATCAGCGAACATGCATGGATGGATATGGGTCAGTTGGACGAAATGGAAAAAATGAGAAAAGAGTTAGAGTAGTATGAATAAAAAGATTCTTATGATTGGTGGAGGGGGACATTGCAAATCTGTCCTGGATAGTCTTCTTCAATTAAATCAATACTCAGAAATAGGTATAATTGATAAGAGTGAATATATAGGCAAATGTGTCTTAGGAATTCCTATTATTGGATGTGATGATGATTTGCCTAAATTATATGAAAGTGGTTACGGTTATGCTTTTGTTACAGTAGGAAGCATTGGAGAAACCTATCTTCGTATTAAATTGTTCAACTTTCTTGAGAAAATAGGTTTTGAAATTCCTGATGTAATAGACTCATCATCTGTTATCAGTCAACACGCTATTATAGAGAAAGGTGTTTTTATAGGTAAAAATGCTGTGGTAAACGCTGGTACATCAATAGGAAAAGGAACAATTATTAATACTTCATCAATCATTGAGCATGATTGTGCTATAGGAGATTTTGTGCATATTTCTCCTGGAACAGTATTGTGTGGAGAAGTACAAATAGGTGCAAATTCACATATAGGAGCAAATAGTGTAATTAAACAGTGCGTAAATATAGGCTCAAATACTACTATTGGGGCGGGAAGTGTAGCCTTGAATGATGTTGGTAGTTATGTGATAGCTTATGGAAACCCTTGTAAGGAGGTTAAACACATATGAGCGTATTTATAATAGCAGAAGCTGGGGTTAATCACAATGGAAGTTTATCAAATGCTAAATTGTTAGTTGATAAGGCAAAAGAAGCAGGTGCAGATTGCATTAAATTTCAAACTTTTGTATCCCAAAATATTGTCACTATGAATGCAGGAAAAGCCGAGTATCAAAAACAGTATACTGATCCATATGAAAGTCAATTAGACATGCTTCGCAAACTGGAATTATCATTTGACGATTTTATAGAATTGAATATATATTGCAAACAAAAACAAATAGAGTTTTTGTCTACGGCATTTGATTTAGACAGCATAGATTTTTTAAACAGCTTAGATATGAAGAGATGGAAAATTCCATCAGGGGACATTACAAATCTTCCATATTTATTAAAAATTGCAAAATTTAAAAAACCAATTATTTTATCAACGGGAATGAGCACAATAGATGAAGTAAGATTTGCAATAAAAGCTATAAGAGATAACGGAAAAAATAATATAACAGTACTTCACTGTACAACCGAATACCCTACACCATATAAAGATGTGAACTTGAAAGCTATGAACACAATTCAGTCAGAATTTAATATTCCGGTGGGTTATTCAGATCATACAATAGGAATTGAAATATCAATTGCTGCTGTTGCTATGGGAGCAACGGTTATTGAGAAACATTTTACTTTAGATAGAAATATGGAAGGACCTGATCATAAAGCAAGTATAGAGCCTGATGAACTAAAACAAATGGTTGATTCAATAAGACATATTGAATCTGCTTTAGGTAATGGAATAAAAGAGCCAGCTAAATCTGAAATAAAAAATATGGTAATTACACGAAAAAGTATTATTGCACGAAAAAATATTAAAGCTGGAGAGGTTTTTACTGATGAAAATTTAACTGTAAAAAGACCGGGAAACGGAATAAGTCCAATGAAATGGTTTGAAGTTATGGGTAAGGTTGCCATAAGGGGCTTTGAAGAAGATGAGCTGATAGAACTATGAAAAAAATAATAAGTGTATTAACAGCCACAAGAGCAGAATATGGTTTATTAAAACCGATTATTGCTAAACTAAATACTGTTGAAGAATTTGATATAAGAATTGTAGTTACCGGAGCACACTTATCTCCAGAGTTTGGTTTAACTTATAAAGAAATTGAAAAGGATGGTTTTATTATTGATGAAAATATAAACATCCTGCTAAGTTTAGATACACCATCATCGATTTCTAAATCAATGGGGCTTGCTATGATTAGCTTTGCTGATTATTTTGAAAAGCTAAATCCGGATTTATTAGTTGCTCTGGGAGATAGATATGAAACTTTAGCTGTTGTCGCTACAGCTATGAATCAAAGAATTCCAATAGCTCATCTTTATGGCGGAGAAACAACAGAAGGCGCCGTTGATGAGTCTTTTCGTCATGCAATAACTAAACTAAGTTATCTTCATTTTACAAGTACAGATGAATATCGAAAAAGAGTAATTCAATTAGGAGAGCATCCAAATCGTGTATATGCTGTTGGAGCAATCGGTATTGAAAATATTTTAAATGAAAAGATGTTGACAAAAGTAGAATTAGAGAATGAATTGGAAATATGCTTAGAGAAACCATATGCGGTGGTTACATTTCATCCAGTAACACTTGAAAGTGACAGCTCTGAAAATCAAATTGAATCACTTCTTGAAGTATGCAAAGAATATAAGAACTTATACTTTATATTAACTAAAGCAAATGCAGATGTTGAAGGACGTATTATTAACCATTTAATTGATAAGTATGTTGGAGAAAATGATAATTTTGTTGCATTTAAGTCACTTGGTACGAGAAGATATCTAAGTGCACTAAAATATTGTTCAATGGTTATAGGAAATTCTTCTAGCGGATTGGTGGAAGCACCAAGTTTTGGTATCCCAACAATAAATATTGGAGACCGACAAAAAGGGAGACTGCAAGCAAGTAATGTTATTAATTGTGAACCAACTAAGAATAGTATTAGACAAGCGATTGAAATAGCATTAAGCAAAGACTTTACGCAAAAAGCAAAAAAAACAATCAACCCTTACGGCAATGGAGACACGTCGGATAAAGTAATTGAAGTATTGAAGGAATATTTGTTAAATAGCAAAATTGACCTTAAGAAAAAGTTTTACGACTTAGAGGTGAAATAGATGAATATTGTTGTGATTGGGCTTGGGTCCATGGGAAGAAGAAGAATTCGTTTAATAAAGCAGTACGATGATTCCTATAAGATTATTGGAATTGATTTAGATAGAGAGCGAAGGGAAATATCAGAAATTGAATTTGGAATAGAAACAAGAGAAAGTTTAGAAGATGTAATTAATAACTACAATATTAGCTGTGCAATAATTTGTTCTTCACCATTATCCCACAGTAAACTAATTAATATTTGCTTAAGGAATAATTTACATGTTTTTACGGAATTAAACTTAGTTACTGATGGGTATGATGAGAATATTCAGCTTTCAAAAGAAAAAAACAAAGTTCTTTTCTTATCTTCAACGTTATTATATAGAGAGGAAACAAAAAAAATTGATAAATTAGTAAGAGAACAGGATAACAAGTTAAACTACACTTATCATAGTGGTCAATATTTACCGGAATGGCATCCTTGGGAGAATTATAATAATTTTTTTGTTGGTGATAAGAGAACAAATGGCTGCAGAGAACTTTTTGCAATTGAATTACCTTGGCTTATTGAAGTGTTTGGAAATATTAAGGATATTTATGTAAGGAAAAGTAAGATTAGTTCATTAAATATTGATTATAATGATAATTACATGGTAATCTTTGAACACGAATCGGGGCATAAAGGCATGGTTGCTATTGATATTGTGTCGAGGAAGGCAGTAAGAAATCTTGAAATTTTTGGTGAAAACATATACTTATCCTGGGATGGTTCAGCCAAAGGACTTAAAATAATGAATATTGAGAATAAGAAAGAGGAGAATATCCCTTTGTACGAAAAAGTAGATCAACTGAATCAAGATAGTAGATTTGTAGTTGAAAATGCTTATATGAATGAAATTCATGCCTTTTTCGATTCAATTAATAATAATAGTGATCCTATATATACATTCGAACATGACAAAATAATTTTACAATTAATAGACACAATCGAATCGATGTAGTAACAATGGATAAAATATTGAAAATAGGAGAGTAAAAACAATGGAAAATTCAGGTGTTAGTTTATGGGAAAAAGCAAAAAGAATAATACCGGGTGGAAATCAATTATTATCAAAAAGAAGTGAAATGTTTCTTCCGGATCTTTGGCCATCTTATTATAAAAAGGCAAAGGGATGTGAGGTCTGGGATATGGATGATAATCATTATTATGATTTTGCCCAAATGGGAGTTGGTAGTTGTACGTTAGGATATGCCAACGACCATATTAATAAATTAGTAATCAATGCAATTGAAAATGGCTCAATGTGTTCATTAAATAGCTATGAAGAAGTTGAACTTGCTGAAAGATTGATTGCGCTTCATTCTTGGGCTGATATGGCAAGATTTTCAAGGACAGGTGGGGAAGCATGTAGTATTGCCATACGTATAGCTCGTGCAGCAACTAATAGAAGTAAGGTGGCTTTTTGTGGTTATCATGGATGGCATGATTGGTATATTTCTGCTAATATAGGCAGCAGTTCAAATTTGGATGAACAACTTTTACCTGGGTTAAAACCCTCAGGAGTACCCAGAGAACTTTATAATACTGCAATTCCATTTAATTATAATAGCTTAGTTGAATTAAATGATATAGTAGATAAGTATGGTTCAGATATAGCAGCAATTATTATGGAGCCACAAAGAGGAACCTCACCTACAAAAGAATTTTTGGAAGGAGTAAGGAGTATCGCATCAAAAATTGGAGCAGTATTAATTTTTGATGAAGTGACGTCTGGTTTTCGTGTTAATATTGGAGGCTTACATAAGACTATGGGCGTAAATCCTGATATTGCTGTGTTTGGCAAAGCCTTAGGAAATGGGTTTCCAATATCTGCAATTATTGGAAGACGAGAGGTTATGGATTCTGCTCAAAACAGTTTTATTAGTTCTACCTTTTGGACTGAACGTATTGGTTATGTTTCCGCATTAGCTTCATTAGATTATATGGAAAAAGTAGATTCACCATCGTTATTAATTAAATGGGGAGATCGTATAAATGAGTGTTGGAGGGCAGCAGCCAATGAAAATGACATAGAAATACACATATCAGGAGTCAGCCCATTAACTCATTTGGATTTTGTACATCCGGAAAAGCTTGCTTTGCAAACTTTGTATGCCCAGATAATGCTTGAATATGGATTTCTACTAGGTGCATCTGTATACTCAACTACTGCATATAATGATGAAATCATCCAAAAATTTGAAAGAGCTACACATAAATCATTCGAAATATTATCAGATGCTATTAAGCATGATAGCATTAAAAATCAATTATTAGGTGAAATTAAACATACAGGATTTAAACGTTTAGTTGACTAAAGAATAATAGCGACATATTCAGAACTGATAAAACCAGAATACAAAAAGCACTTTAGGGAGAGTTTTCTAATGAAAATTTTATTTTTAATTGTTGCCAGACAAGGTTCGAAAGGTGTTCCCAATAAAAATATCAGAGAATTATGTGGGATTCCTCTATTTGCATTTAAAGCAATCTCAGCACTTAAGTCTGACTATTGCAGCAGACTGATTATGAGTACAGATTCTGAAGTGATTGGAAATTTAGCAAAAAAATATAATGTTGAAGTTCCATTTATTAGGCCGGATTACTTGGCAACTGATACTGCTAGTTCTATTGATGTTGTTTTGCATGCAATGGATTGGATTGAGGTGCATGATAACCAAAGATATGATGCATTAGCACTATTAGAGCCATCAAGTCCTTTTTTAACATATTTTGATATAAATAATGCGGTTAGATTATATGAAGAGAAACATGCTATTTCGATTTTAGGAGTAAAGGAAACTGAAGTTAGCACCTCATTTATTGCTGAAATTGGAGAGGATCTCAGCATGAAAAAACACTATGAGAAAGTTTTAGCTTTATCAAAGTTAAGAAGACAGGATTTTAATAAAGAATATACAATGAATGGAGCAATATATCTATGCGATTGGGAATATTTAAAAAAGAAAAAATCTTTTCACAGCGAAAAGACATACGCATATATAATGCCATCAGAAAGATCTATAGAAATTGATAACATTCAAGATTATAACTATGCAAGTTATCTAATCACAAGCAATATTATTGACATAAGATTTTGGAATTCCGAGGATTAGTGTCATAAAAAAATATATTATATAGTTCAATGCGAGGATAATTAGTGTCATCATTAAAAAAAACTGCTCTAATAATTACAATAATTACATTATGTTCAAAGTTGTTGGGCTTTGGAAGGGAGATTGTTTTAGCTTATTTTTATGGTACATCATATATAGTGGATGCTTACTTAATAGCTGGAGCGATACCGGGAATTTTATTTGGTTGGATAAATACAATTTCTGTGTCTTATATTCCCATTTATACAGAAATTAAAGTACACTCAGGAAATGAAAAGTCCAATAGGTTTACCAATAATATTATTACTATGGTAAGTATTATTTCGCTTATTTGTATATTGTTTGGAATAATATTTAGCAAGCAAATAATAGATATTATGGCACCCGGATTTGAAGGAGAAACATATACGTTGACTGTAAGTTTTATAAAAGTATATATATGGTCAGTTGTTGTTACTTCTTTGGTTCAAGTATTTATATCATATTTAAATTGCAATAACAAATATTTTCAATCAAGCATATCTACTTTAGCATTAAGCAGTATTCAAATGATTGTAATATTTATAAGTGGCATAACAAATGAGCAGATTTTAATATTTGGAATTTTGATTTCAAATATTGCACAGTTTTTTATTCTATATTTTTTTTCTAATCGAAATGGATTGAAGTATAAGTTTTTAATAGAAAAAACACCAGAACTAAAAAAGGCATTTATTATTGCCGGACCGATATTTATAGGTAGTATGATAATGCAGATAAATACTTTTGTTGATAAAGTGTTTGCCTCACAATTAGTCGAAGGTAGTATAGCGGCTTTAAATTATTCATCTATTATCAGAGGATTTATATTTTATGTATTTAGTATAGCAATAACTACCATGATTTATCCGATATTATCACAATATATTTCAGAAGATAACTATAATCAGGTAAAAGATATATTTTCAAAAGGTATTAATATTATTATTATATTGTTTGTACCAATTACTATAGGAGCAATTATATTATCTGAACCGGCTATAACTTTTGTTTATGAAAGAGGAAAGTTTGGAAGTGATTCTACAATTATGACAACATCTGCCTTTGTTATGTACGCAATTGGATTGTTGTCTTTGGCTATTAGAGATGTTATAACAAAAGTTTTTTATTCTATGCAAGATACAAAACCAACTATGTATTTAGGTGCAATAACAGTTTTCTTAAATATTATTTTAAACATGATACTAATTAAGCCATTAGCCCATACTGGTCTCGCCTTAGCGACTAGTCTATCGGAGATTATTACTTTGCCATTGTTTTTTATAATATTAAGAAAGAAAATCGGTAGTATTGGCTTAAAAAACACTTTTACACTTTTTATTAAATCTTGTATGGCATCCTTAGTCATGGGAGCGGTTGTATATTTCTGCTATAATTATGTTTCTCCTCTATTAGGAAGCAGTAATATAATGCTGTTGGTGTCGATTGCCATTGCTGCATTTATTGGCGGAATGATTTATTTTGTTCTGATGCTTGCTATGAAAGTAAAAGAGATGGACTTTTTTACCGGATTGATAAAAGATGTGGTTGGAAGGATTAAACGGAAATAATTATTTAATCTTTATATTAATTTGACTGTGCATGTCATCAAGTTATTAGAAGGCAAATCAAATAAAGTATAAATTGTAATTGACAATACCTTTAGCAAGGAAGCTATCTCGAAATTTTTGGAGGGCATTTAAATGAATATATTAGTTACCGGCGGAGCAGGTTATATAGGTTCGCACACTTGTGTAGAGCTATTAAATAATAATCATTCTGTCATAATAGCCGATAACCTATGTAACAGCAAAATTGAAACTATAGAAAAAATAAAGCAAATAACTAATAAGGACGTTATATTCTACCCGGTAGACGTAACTGATGAACAAGCAGTGGAGTCTATATTTTCATCCTATCAAATCGATGGTGTCATTCACTTTGCAGGTCTTAAGGCAGTAGGGGAATCTGTTGAAAAACCTCTTGAGTATTACTATAACAATATTGTTAGTACAATTATATTATCTAAGGCTTGTATTAAATATAATGTGAATAAATTTGTATTCAGCTCGTCAGCTACAGTATATGGAGAGAATAAAGTTCCTTTTGTTGAAACTATGGACTTACTTCCAACTACTAATCCTTATGGCGAAACCAAGGCAATAAGTGAGAGAATATTAATGGATGTGGCAAAAGCTAATCCAAATTTTTCAGTTTCACTACTCCGTTATTTCAATCCGGTAGGAGCACATGAAAGCGGATTAATTGGTGAAGCCCCTACCGGCATTCCAAACAATCTAATGCCTTACGTAACTCAGGTAGCAAGTAGAAAATTAGAGAAATTAAGAGTATTTGGAAATGATTATAAAACTGTAGACGGTACAGGAGTAAGAGATTATATTCATGTGGTGGACCTTGCTGAAGGTCATGTTGCAGCAATTGAAAAGTTAACAGAAGGTTTACAAATATACAATCTTGGGACAGGACAAGGAACTTCAGTTCTTCAACTTATACATGCTTTCGAGGAAGTTAATAATATTAAAGTACCTTATGAAATTGTTGGACGCAGACCCGGCGATATAGCTTCTTGTTATGCTGATACGAGTAAAGCAGAGCGGGAATTAGGTTGGAAGGCAAGGCGTGGGATAAAGGAAATGTGCAGGGATGCTTGGAGGTTTGAGAAAAAATACAAATAGTAATACATTTTTTAGGAAATATTTTCTATAAAGGGACTGACACGCGAACATAAGTTCGATATAATTTATTTAACAAACATTTAAATAAAAAGATGAGAAAGGACAAGGTGTTTTGTATGACAGACAAATACAGGGATCCTATCCATGGTTTTATTGAAATAAGATGTTTTTAAAATGAAATTTGGTAATAATAAAATAATGAAATTAATTTATGTATACGACGATAAAATAAGGATAAATGAAGGAAGAACAGAGCTTCAAAATGTGAGATATTTTACAGGAGACATGAATCCCGAAGACATGTGGACAGAAGTGGCAACATATCTTGACGATGCTTATGATTTAGAAAAAGTTGAGAATATTTATATAGCAGGAGATGGAGCAAGTTGGATAAAAGGTGGAACACAAATAATTAAAGATAGTAAATTTGTACTTGACCACTATCATTTAAGTAAATATATAAAAACCATAATGTTTTTGCCAACAAAAATTATCCAAAAGCTACCAGACTTGCATGTCCATGAATAGCCGAGTATAATGACCATAAAAAGGAAAGGAAAAG